>Ga0302181_10000180_pt1 | contig 57404 bp, 43 predicted proteins | sample I_Palsa_E3_3_FD_198786 | JGI IMG/M metagenome (GOLD analysis project Ga0302181, IMG submission 198786) | Peat permafrost microbial communities from Stordalen Mire near Abisko, Sweden - I_Palsa_E3_3 | ecosystem: Environmental > Terrestrial > Soil > Palsa > Peat permafrost | place: Sweden...
GAGGACCGCGAGAACTTCGAGTTCGTCGTGCCCGTCAACCTGCCGGGCGGTCGCTACGCCTACGAGGTCACCTACGACCACAGCACCTACGACGCGCAGCTGCACGACATGCGCATGGTGCTCCTGTTGGTCGGGCTGCTCGCACTGTTCGGCGGCGGCGCCGTCTTCTACGTGCTCGGTGGGCGCGCGTTGATGCGCGACCACCGCCGGGCTCTGCAGCGCGCAACGCGCGATGGGCTGACCGACCTGCCCAACCAGCGCGCCTTCCAGGACGAGCTCCCCCAGGCGGTCGCCTCCTCGGCTCGCTATCAAGACCCGCTCGCGCTGGTTGTGCTCGACGTCGACGACTTCAAGTTCATCAACGACCATCACGGCCATCCGCATGGCGATTCGGTGCTGAGGCATGTGGCTGAGGTGCTGCGCGAGGCCAGGCCCGGAGACCGCCCCTACCGGATCGGGGGCGATGAGTTCGCGCTGCTCATGGCGCACACGGACTCTGACGGCGCCCGCACGCTCGCGCGCCGGCTGAGCCGCAGCTTCACCGAGGCCGGCATCGAGGTCAGCGTCGGCGTGAGTGCCCTGCGTTCCGGGGGACTGGAATCGCCTGCGGCGGGCTGGGAATCGCCTGCGGCGGGCCGCGCCGACACGTTGCGCGCCGAGGCCGACGCCGCGCTGTACGAGGCCAAGCGCCAGGGCGGGCACCGCAGCGCGCACTTCGACGACATCCGCGAGCGCGTGGTCGTGACCAGCACCGCGAAGAAGGAAGCCGTTCGCGCTCTGATCGATGAGGGAGGCTTGACGACCGTGTTCCAGCCGATCTGGGACTTCGCCGCGGAGACCCTGATGGGGGTGGAGGCGCTGATGCGTCCTGACCCCGCCTACGGGCTGTCCGGGTCGGCGGAGGCGTTCGACGTCGCCGAGCAGCTCGGGCGCGTCCACCAGCTCGACGTTCTCTGCGTCGAGAGCGCTTTGCGCGCTGTACCGGAGCTGCGGGACGGCGTGCTGCTGTTCATCAACCTCTCGCCCCACACGCTCGACCTCGATTCCGCGCGCAATGACTGGGTCCGCCTGGCGGTCGAAGGGGCTGGGCGCTCGCCTTCGCAGGTCGTGATCGAGGTCACCGAGCGTTTCGGCGGACGCACCGCGGCTGTTGTCAAGTGCTTGCAGCGGCTGCGCAAACAGGGGTTTCAGATCGCATTGGACAACGTCGGCACGGGCAACTCGGGCTTGGAGATGCTGCGCAAGGTCGAGGCCGAGTTCGTCAAGCTCGACCCCTCGATCGTGATCGCCGCGCCGACCGACCCGAGCGCTCGTGCGGTGCTGCTGGCGATGGCGACGTTCGCCCGCCAGACCGGCTCGTTCGTGATCGCCGAGGGCGTCGAAGACGAGGAGACGCTCAGATTCCTGCGCTCGATCGACGTGCAAGACCTCTACGCCGACACGATCATCCAGGGTGGCCAGGGCGGCGAACTCGGCTCGCCTTCGTCGGTCATGCCGTCAGCTGTTCTCACCCCGCTGCGCGGCTCCCGCGCAACTGTTTGACCCCCCCGTCCGGGCCTGCCGCCTCACACCGCTAGCCTGTCGGGCCGTGCTCGTACCCAGAGATGACATCCGCAACGTGGCGATCGTCGCGCACGTCGACCATGGCAAGACGACGCTGGTTGATGCGATGCTGTGGCAGTCGGGCGCGTTCCGCGTCGGGCAGGATGTCGCCACCCGCGTGCTCGACTCGATGGACCTGGAGCGCGAGAAGGGGATCACGATCCTCGCGAAGAACACTTCGCTGCGCTACAGGGATGTGAAGCTGAACATCATCGACACGCCCGGGCATGCCGACTTCGGCGGTGAGGTGGAGCGCGGGTTGACGATGGTCGACGGGGTGCTGCTGCTCGTAGACGCGAGCGAGGGGCCGCTGCCGCAGACGCGCTTTGTGCTGCGCAAGGCGCTCGAGGCGAAGCTGCCGGTGATCCTCGTGATCAACAAGGTCGACCGGCCCGACGCGCGCGTCGCGGAGGTCGTGGATGAGGTGTACGAGCTGTTCCTCGACCTCGACGCCGACGAGCAGCAGATCGACTTCCCGATCGTCTACTGCAACGCGAAGGCGGGGGTCGCCTCGCTGGAGTACGACCCGGGCAAGCCGATCGAGGAGAAGGACCTCGCACCACTGCTGGACCTCTTGTTGGAGCGGATACCGGCGCCGCTGTACGACCCCGAGCACCCGCTGCAGGCGCTCGTGACGAACCTCGACGCCTCGCCCTATGTCGGCCGCCTCGCGCTCTGCCGTGTCAGGCACGGGAATATAAAAAAGGGCCAGCAGATCGCGTGGTGCCGCGCAGACGGGACGATCCAGAAAGCGCAGGTGGCGGAGCTGTACGTGACCGACGCGCTCGAACGCGTCGACGCCGAGGAAGCGGGGCCGGGGGAGATCATTGCCGTGGCCGGGATCGCCGAGGTGACGATCGGCGAGACGCTGGCCGACCCGGACGACCCACGGCCGCTGCCGGTGATCACGGTCGACGAACCGGCGATGTCGATCACGATCGGCGCGAACACCTCGCCCTTGGCGGGGAAAGACGGGAGCAAGCTGACGGCGCGGCAGATCGAGGCGCGATTGAAGCAGGAGCTCGTCGGCAACGTCTCGCTGCGCGTGCAGGAGACGGCAAGGCCGGACACGTATGAGGTGCAGGGCCGGGGTGAGCTGCAGTTGGCGGTGCTGGTCGAGATCATGCGCCGCGAGGGCTTCGAGCTCACCGTCGGGCAGCCGCACGTGGTCGAGCACGAGATCGACGGCAAGCGCAACGAGCCAGTCGAGCGCCTGTCGGTCGACGTGCCCGAGGAGCACGTCGGCACCGTCACGCAGCTGCTGGCCGCAAGGAAAGGCCGGATGGAGCACATGATCAACCACGGCACGGGCTGGGTGCGGCTGGAGTACCTGGTGCCCGCGCGCGGGTTGATCGGCTTTCGCACGGAGTTCCTGACGGAGACGCGTGGGACGGGGATCATGCACCACGTGTTCGACCGCTGGGAGCCGTGGGCGGGCGAGCTCTTGACACGCCAGAGCGGCGTGCTCGTGGCCGACCGCCGCGGGCAGACGGTGACCTTTTCGCTGTTCACGTTGCAGGAGCGTGGCTCGCTGTTCGTCGGCCCCGGCGAGGAGGTCTACGAGGGGATGATCATCGGCGAGAACGCGCGCTCGGAGGACCTCGATGTGAACCCGGTGAAGGAGAAGCACCTGACGAACATGCGCTCCTCGACCTCCGACGTGCTCGTGCGCTTGGACGCGCATCGTAAACTGACGCTCGACGAGGCGCTCGAGTTCGTGCGCGAGGACGAGTGCGTGGAGGTCACGCCGGAGAACGTGAGGATGCGTAAGGTCGAGCTGGGGAAGACCGAGCGCGTGAAGACGGCTCGGCAGGCGCGCAAGTGAGGGCGCAGGTGTCGGTGGGGGTCGATAGGCTCCCGCGCGTGAGCAGATCGATGAGAGTTCCCCGGGTCGCTGTGTTGGCTGCGGTCTTGCTGCTGGCGATGGCCGCCGGCGCGAGCGCCACGACCGTGATCCATTTCCAGCCCGAGAGCACGTCCGCGCTGACGGTACAACTGCACCATCACGAAGTCCACGCGCTGACGTTCCATCCGACGCCCGCGCCGGGGCACGTGCACGTTTCGCTGAACAACGGGCGGCACATGACCGTCGTTTACGCCGCCGGCGAAGAAGCGCAGTTCGTAGCGTTGGCGCGCGCGGATGGGACGCCCGTGGCGGTCGCCGTGGCCAAGCCAAAAGCTGCCGCGAAACCGGCGCACCACACCCTGCGCTACGTAGCGGGTGGGATCTTGGTGCTCGTGATCGTCGTGGTCGCGGCCGTCTTGCTCGTGGATCGCCGTAGGAAGCTCAGCGAAGAGGGCGGCGGCACGCCCCCTCCGACGCAGAGCCAGCCTTCCCCATAACTCAAGAATAAGACTCAGTCTTATGATATGTTGCGATGCGTGAAGAGTTCACGCATCGCACTGCCATTGCTCTTTGTGCTGGTGGCCGCCTGCGTGACGGGGTGTGGCGGCGGCGCCCAGAGCGCCACGGCCGGTGGCGGCAAGATCGTCGCGGTCGGCGCCGAGAACGAGTACGCGAACGTGATCGAACAGATCGGCGGCTCCTACGTGAAGGTCACCGCGATCGAGAGCAACCCGAATACGGACCCCCACACCTTCGAGGCGAGCCCGAGCGTCGCCGAGGCGGTCGGCGCCGCCAAGCTGATCGTCGAAAACGGGGTTGGCTATGACACCTACATGGAAAAGATCGAGTCGGCCTCATCGAACTCGGCCCGCAAGGTCATCAACGTGCAGAAGCTGCTCGGCTTGCCGGAATCGACCCCGAACCCGCACCTCTGGTACAAGGCGACGACGATGCCTGCGGTCGGGAAGGCGATCGTGAGCGATCTCTCGGCGCTCCAGCCCGCGCACGCAGCCTACTTCCAGGCCAAAGCCACGAAGTTCGATGAATCACTGAAGCCGTGGTACGCAGCAATCGCGAAGTTCAAGGCTTCCTACCCGAACACGCCGGTCGCGACGACCGAGCCTGTCGGGGACTACATGCTCGAAGCCGCCGGGACGAAGAACCTGACGCCGTTCAGCCTACAGGCCGACATCATGAACGGCACCGACCCGGCGCCCCAGAACGTGACCCTCCAGAACGGCCTGTTCTCCGGGCACAAGGTTAAGGTGTTCGTCCACAATCAGCAGGTCACCGACTCGCTCACCGAATCGTTTGTGCAGGCAGCCAAGCGTGCCGGGATTCCGGTCGTCGGGGTGTACGAGACGATGCCGACTCCTGGCTATGACTACCAGTCGTGGATGCTCGCCGAGGTAAAGGCCCTGGAAAAGGCGGTCGTCGAACACGTCTCAACCGAAAAACTGTGAGCCCGGCGGACGCATCGGTGAGTCCGAACATCCTCACGGTGCAGGGCGTGGATGTTCGCCTCGCGGGCCGCAAGATCCTCGATCGAGTGAGCTTCAACATCGCGCCCGGTGAGTTCACGGGGTTGATCGGATCGAACGGGGCGGGAAAGACGACACTGTTTCGAGTGATCCTAGGGCTGCAGCCCGCGAGCGCGGGAGAGGTCCTTTTTGGTGGGTCCACCCGTGCAAGCCCAAGCAAGCTGATCGGTTTCGTCCCGCAGAAGTTCCTGCTCGACCCGGACCTGCCGATGCGCGCCCGCGATCTGGTGGGGCTCGGCCTTGACGCCCAGCGCCTCGGGATTCCTCGGCCCTCCCGCGCCCGTCGTGCGCTGGTGGAGGAGATGCTCGAGGCTGTCGATGCCACACGGTTTGCCGATACCCGTGTCGGGCGACTCTCCGGCGGAGAGCAGCAGCGGATCCTGATCGCGCACGCGCTGATCGCCCGTCCCCGTCTGCTGCTGCTGGACGAGCCGTTGGCGAACCTCGATTTGCGTAGCGCGCACGAGGTCGTCGCGCTGCTTGCCCGGATCGCACGTGAGCAGCAGATCGCCGTTTTGATCTCAGCACACGAGATCAACCCGCTGCTCGGGGTGATGGACCGCATCGTCTACCTCGCCTCCGGACGTGCCGTGAGCGGGTCAGCCGATGAGGTGGTGCGCGCCGATGTGCTCAGCAAGCTCTACGGCCACCACGTCGATGTGCTGAACGTCCACGGGCGGGTCCTGATCGTCGCGGGGGCTGGCGAAGACACAGATCTCGCCGGTCACGAGGTCGCCTTCCCAGACACCGAGATCGTCTCGTGAGCCACTTCCTCACGCCGGTGTTCGCCCCCGGGTTCTTTGCAAGCGAAGCTGTACACATCGCGCTCGGGGTGGGGACACTCGTCGCGATCGTCACTGGGGCGGTCGGGGTGTTCACCGTCATGCGTGGGCAAGCCTTCGCCGGTGAGGCATTCGGCGACATCGGCACCACCGGCGGCTCGGGAGCGTTCCTCGTCGGCGTCGGCCCTTTGTGGGGTTTCGTAATTGGAAACCTCCTGGCGGCCGGTGCGATGGAGACGATCGGCATCCAGCGCACCCGCGGCAGGGACCTGGCCACCGGGATCGTGCTCGGCGCGTCGATCGGTCTCGCCGCGCTGTTCCTCTACCTCTACACCGCCAGTCACAGCACAACTGGTGAGACCGTAACGATCCTGTTCGGCTCGGCCTTCGCGATCGCGAGCTCGACCTTCCCGCTGATCGCTCTGCTCAGCCTCCTCGCTCTCGCGATCACGATCACCCTCTATCGGCCACTCCTGCTTGCCACGGTGAGCCCGGAGATGGCGGCCGCGCGCGGAATACCCGTCCGCATGATCGGGATTCTGTACTTGATCGCGCTGGCGCTGGCGGCGGCGCTCGCGGCGATCACGATCGGCTCGATCCTCGGGACCGCGCTGCTCGTCGGCCCGGCCGCGAGCGCGCTGCGCCTGACAAAGCGTCCGCTGGTGGCGATGCTCACCGCCGCCGGCATCGGGATCGGCGCGATGTGGCTCGGGATCGTGCTCGCCTACGACAGCTACGAATGGCCACCCTCCGGGCACGGGTGGCCGATCAGCTTCTTCGTCGTGACTCTGGTCTTCATCCTCTACCTGGCCTCCGGGCTGCCCGAGCGACGCCACCGACGCCGAGGCGACAGTCCTGAACAGGCCCGGCCGGCGCTCGATATCGTCCACGAGAGTCAGTAAGTCGTGTTCTCAGGTTTCATGGTCAACGCCTGGGTCCTCGCGAGCATCGTCGCGGTCGTGGCGGGCGTTGTTGGGTTCTTCACCGTGCTTCGGGGTTCGGCGTTCGCGGCGCACGCGATTCCCAACGGGTCCTTCGCCGGCGCGGCCGGTGCGAGCCTGATCGGGGTGAGTGCGCTCCTGGGGCTCGGTGTCTTCTCCCTCGCCGGCGCCCTCACGATCGGGCTGCTCGGCAGAAGGGGCCGCCACGACGTCGCGACCGCCTTGGCGCTCGTAATGATGCTCGGCCTCGGCGCGCTGTTCCTCAGCTTCAGCACCGAGTACGCGCCCGCCGTCTACTCGCTCCTGTTCGGCGAGGTGCTCGGGATCGCGAGCAACGAGATCGCCCCGACCGCGATCCTCGGCCTGCTGTGCATCGCCGCGATCGCGGTCCTCTACCGCCCGCTGATGCTCTCCTCCGTCCTGCCAGAGGTGGGAGAGGCGCACGGCATCAGCGGCTTCCGCATGGAGATGCTGTTTCTCGCCGTGCTCGCCCTGGCGACTGCGATGACCGTGCCGGTCGTTGGCACGCTCTTGATCTTCAGCCTGATGATCGGCGCGCCGGCGGCGGCCCGTTCGTTCACCGACCGCCCACTCGTGGCGATGGCCCTCTCGATCGCGTTCGCGCTTGTGATCGTGTGGATCGCGATCGCCGCCTCGTATGAAACCAACTACCCCGTAGGGTTCTTCGTCGGCAGCGCCAGCGCCGTCTCCTACGCGCTCGGGCGCGGGTGGGCGGCGTGGAGCCAACGCGCGCGTCGCGACGAAGGGACGGTCGCGGCGACCACCGCGACTGGATCTCTACCATCGTGATATGACGACTCACGCCGCCCACCCCACTGATGAGGCCGCTGGGAAATGGACCGATCGCGCCGAGGCGACGCTCGCCGCGGCCGGGCACAAGCGCGGCGGCGCACGCCGCGCGGTGGTGGAGCTGCTCGACAGCCAGCAATGCGCCCTGACCGCGGTCGAGATCGAGGACGCGCTACGCGGTGCGGGAGAACGGCGCAAGGTGAGCCGCGCGAGCATCTACAGGATCCTCGACGAGCTGGAGCGGTTGAGTCTCGTCCAGCGTGTGGAGACCGGCCAGGCGATGGTCAGATACGAGCGCGTGTGCGAGCACGAGGAGCACCATCACCATCTCGTGTGCGACGAGTGCGGAGTGGTGATGCCCTTCTCCGACAGGGCGCTCGAGAGCGCGATCGAGACGCTCAGCGAGCGCGTCCCTCTGAAGGTGTCCGAGCACGAGATCGTGTTGCACGGGTCGTGTCGGGATTGTGCGGCGTAACCGCGACGTCCGCCGGTCGGCCCCACAGATAGCTGAGTACGCATCCGAGCACACCGGCGGCGACCACGAGCAACACCGGGCCGGAGTCCTCGGAGAGCGCTCCGATCACGCCCGCGGTCAGACCGCCGGCGAGCGCGGCAAGCCATCCGGGGTCGCCGCCGACGGGCGCGAGCAGGCGCCGGTGGTGGCGCACGGCTAGCGCGGAGACGACGAGCGCGACCGCGGTCGCGAACGGCATCGCGCCGTGGCGCAGCTCGTCGTAGGCGGCGGTGTAGCGGCGGACGATGATGTCGCGTATTTCGCCGGCCGAATGAGCGTGGAGAACGCTGCCGGTGTAGTGGCCGGTGCCGTGTGCGGTGGTGAGGTCGAGCGCGGCGAGCACCACCAGGCCCACGACGGGACTGATCAGCACGATCAGTCCGCGCTTTCGGGTTAGCCGGCCGGGCAGCAGCAGCACGGTGGCGACGGCCGTGCCGGCGCTCACGAGGATCACGCCGCCGACGCCCGCCCCGATCCGCGCTGAGCCCTCGATCACAGCGAGCACGATCCCGCAAACGGCCATCGTCGTGGCCGCGCGGCGGCCGCGGACAGCGGGATACAGCGCGGCGGCCGCGGCGGCGAGGACGAGCACCGCCAGGCCCGACTTGAGCTCGTTGCCGATCCCGTAGAAGCGCACGCCGAGCTCCGGATTGGGGCCGAGCAGCGAGCGCGCGAGCAGCTGCGTGCCGGCGAGCGCGTCGACGGTCAGCGCCACGACAGCGACGACCGCTGGCGCGAGTGGCGCGCGCGGCCAGGGCAGCAGCCGATCGCTGCTCGCGCCGAGGGCGAAGCAAACCAGCACGAGCAGCGCGTCTTCGACCCCTCGCCCGGGCGCGAACGCCGCCGGGACGAGCACCGCCACGGGCGTCCACAGCAGCGCCAGGCCCCCCACGCGCGCCGCCCATGCACGGGCTCTGTAGCGTCGCAGCGCAAGCGCGGCGAGCATCAGCAGCGCCCAGGCGCCGAAGAGACAGGCCAGCGCTCCCAGCCGGCGACCGTAGATGACGAGCAGGCGCGCTTTGAACGAGCGCAGGTAGGCGCCGTCGAAGGAGCCGTCCAGCTCGATCGGCTTGCCGCGCATCTCATCTGGAATGGCCAGCCCGAGGTGGCGGAGGATCGTCGGCGCGAGATCGACCGCGGAGATCAGGCCGCGCTGGTTGGTGCTCTGCGAGGTGATCGTATGTTCTCCACCAAGCCCGCCGACGGCCACCCACAGCAGTTCGTTGCCGGGCGCGTCGGGCGCGCGCTGCACGACAATCTCGAGCTCCTCGGCTGTCCGCGCGGCGCTCAGGGCGCGCAGCTCGTCTAACCCGCGTGCGCCCGCGGGAAGGTCTGCCACGACGAGCTGCCTGCGCGCCGTCAACGCGGCGATGCGCGCCGGCAGCGTCGTCGCCGAGCCGAGTGACAGCGCCGCGACCCGGCCGCCGCGGTCGGTGGCCGAGACCCCGTCCAGGTAGCTACCCCCGGAGATCCCCGCGTAGCCGACGCCGCCGGGAATCCGTGATGCGAGCAGCCCCGGTTCGAGGACTTGCGGGGCGTCATGCGCGCGCTTGAGAACCGCCTGCCACGGTTTGACCACTGCGCCCGTGTTGTGCGGTTGAAGCGTCAGGGCGGGCGGGCGTATGGGGTTATAGGCCGAGGTGGAGACGCGCGACCCTTGGGTGATGTCGAGCATCAGTTGGGTGGTCGTGTAGGAGCCCTGCGCGGCGCTCATGATCCCCGTGGAAAGAGAAGGCACGCTCGCGAGCTGTTGACTGGTCGCTCCAGGCAGGAAGAGGACTACGGCAGAGGGGCGACCGGCGGCGGACGCATACCCGGCGGGCCAGATCAGTAGGAGCGCCGCGCAGGCCAGCGCGGCCGATGCCCCCCGGCGGAGTCGGCTCAGCCGTCCGCTCCCTCGGTGGCCACCTCGTGCCGTGGACGCCGCGAGCTGTGCGTCGGCACCCCCTCCTCATGAGCTCCCGTACTGGAAACGGCGCCACCCTCGATGTTGATGCGCGGCAGCCAGGCGAGCCACGAGGGTATCTGCCACGTGCGCGCTCCGATGATCGTCAGCACCGCCGGCAAGAGCAGGCAACGGATCACCAGCGCGTCGAGGAATACGGCGCTGGCGAGGCTCAGCCCGAACTCCTTGATGATCCGGTCTTCGCCGAGCATGAACGACAGGAACACGCACACCATGATCGCGGCGGCCGCGGTGACGACCCGTCCGGTCAGGGCCAGGCCCTCCTGCACCGCGCGCTGGTCATCGCCGGTGCGCACCCAGCGCTCGTGCATGCGCGAGACGAGGAACACCTCGTAGTCCATCGACAGGCCGAACACGATCGCGAACAGCATCACGGGGATGAACGACTCGATCGGGCCCTGCTGAACGCCGAACAGGCCGCCGAACCAGCCCCACTGGAAGATTGCCACGATCACGCCGAGCGAGGCGCCGATGCTGAGCAAGTTCATCACGGCGGCCTGCAGCGGGATCACGAGCGAGCGGAATACGACCATCAGCAGCAGTGCGCTGAGCAGCACGACGACTCCGATGAACAGCGGCAGCTTGTGCCCGAGCGTGGTCGCGAAATCGACGGCGCCGGCGGTCACGCCGCCGACATAGACGGCCATTCCCGTGTGCGCCTCAAGCGGCGGGATCACACTGCTGCGCAGGCGTTCTACGAGCTGGGTAGTGGCGTACGCCTGGGGCGAGGAGTGTGGGTAGACCGTGATCGTCGCGACGTTCCCCGCTGGATTGAGCTTGGCCGGGGCGACGGCAACCACGCCGGGGGTCGCAGCGATCGCGCTACGGAGCTTTTCCACAGGAGCTTTGCCTTCACCCGGGGCTGCCGGCTGAGATATGCCCTGCACGGCGGCTTCCTTGCTCGGGCTCGGGACCTTCGCAACAACCAGCAGCGGTCCGTTGAAGCCCTGGCCGAAGCCTTCCGCAAGCAGCTCATAGGCGCGGTGGGTCGTCTGATTCGCTGGATCGTTCGAGGCGTCGCTGGAGCCGAGCCGCAAGGCGGTCGCGGGGGCTGCGATCACCAGCATCACGAGCGCCGAGACGATCGCGATGCTCCACGGTTTGCGCTGCACGAACTTGCTCCAGCGCAGCCACGCGCCGCCCTCGCCCGGTAGATTTGTTGCCGGAGCCGCTTGTGTCTTGGCGGCGCGACGTCGCGCCCGCCGGCTCGGCCGCGCGACGCGAGCACCAGCAAGCGTCAGTAGTGCTGGCAGCAGCGTCAGCGAGGCGAGCATCACCAGCAGCACGCCGATCGACGCGGAGATCGCCACGCCGTAGAGGAAGTCGACGCCGAGCAGCATCATCCCGAGCAGTGCGATCACGACCGTACAGCCGGCGAACAGGACCGCCCGCCCGGCGGTATCCAGCGCGTGCACGACCGACTCCCGAGGATTCTCGAACGTTGGCCCGGGCGTGCCATAGGCCTCGCGAAAGCGCGTGAGGATGAACAGTGCGTAGTCGATCCCGACGCCGAGTCCAATCATCGCGGCGAGCTCGGAGGAGAAGTTTGGGGTGTCGACCACATGCGTGAACAGCGCAATCGCGGCAAGGCCCGTTCCGAGGCCGAACAGCGCCGTGACGATCGGCAGGCCCATCGCGACCACCGAGCCGAACGTCAGCAACAGCACGACGATCGCCGCGAGCAGGCCGACAGCCGTGGACAGCCCGAAGCCCGCCTGCTCGGTCGCCTCGATTGCCTGCCCTCCCAGCTCGACCTGCAGGCCCGGCCGGCCCGCGGCGCGAGCGACCTTGACGACGCGTTCGGCGGCGCTTTTGGGCAGGAGGTTCGCTTTTTCGTCGAACACGACGGTCGCGAACGCGATCCGGCCGTCCGCCGATATCGACTTGCCCGCGGCGGCGCCCGCGTAGGGGCTGATCACCGTCGTAACGTGCGGCAGCTTGTCGACTTCGGCGAACATCGCGCTCATCCGCGCCTTTACCGCCGGGTCGAGGACCGTCCCGGAGCTGACCTTGTAGACGATCGTGTCGCGGTCGCCGGCCTGGGCAGGGAAGCTCCGCTGCAGCAGATCGGCTGCGCGCTGCGCGTCGGAGTTGGGCAGCGTGAAATTGTTGGAGTAGCTCGTTCCCGCCGATCCGGCGAGCGCAATCATGACGACCAGCAGCGCGATCCAGCCGATCACGACGTACAGACGATGGGTTGTCGACCAGCGAGCGAGCGTGAGCATTAGGTGATCCTAGTCAGTTGAGACTGGGATCCGAAGGCATGCTCGCGATCAGCGCGTAGCTGCCGCCCTTGCGCGTGAGCACGCTGCTCCATAGCTCAGCGGGAACATCGGTGAACACATCGTCGGGCACGGCGCTGTGCGCGATCCAGTCGCCCTGGTCGACCTCGGCATCGAGCTGGCCCTCGCCCCAGCCCGCGTACCCGGCGAACACGCGCCTGCGCGCCGTCGCCTCCGTCAGCTCGTCGATGCTGGCGTCCGGAGCGGGAAAGCCGATCCGGCCCAACACCAGCAGTCCGGCCGGGGTCGGGTCGAGAAACTCGGCCAGGAACACGATCGAGCTCGGCTGCACAGGGCCGCCGACGTACACCGGCTCCTGCTCGGCGACGGTCTGCTCGAGCTGCGGCACCGCCTCGCTGACCGCCACCTCCGACGGGCGGTTCAGCACGACGCCCATCGCGCCCTCCTCGCTGTGCACGCCGACGAGGATCACCGCGCGCCTGAAGTTGGGGTCCATCAGCGCCGGCGATGCGAGCAGCAGCTGGCCGCAGAGCGATTCCTCCATGATCTATCTGAGGCTACCGCTCGCATGCCCCTCATCCAAATAAGGAGATACCAGTGAGCAGCAAAGACTTCGATGTAATCGTCCTCGGCGCAGGCCCCGCTGGCGAGGTGTGCGCCGGGCGCCTGGCCGACAACGGTCTCTCCGTGGCGCTCGTCGAGCGCGAGCTGGTCGGCGGTGAGTGCTCGTTTTACGCCTGCATGCCCTCCAAGGCGCTGCTGCGACCCGCCCAAGCGCTGGCAGAGGCGCGTCGCATTCCGGGAGCTGCCGAGGCCGCCGGCGGGGAGCTCGACGTCGCGGCTGTTCTGCGCCGCCGCGACGAGGTCGTTCACAACCTCGAGGACGATGCCCAGATGCCGTGGATCGAAAAGCGCGGGATCGCGCTCGTGCGCGGCCATGGAGTCGTTGCCGGCGAGCGCGAGGTACGCGTCGGCGAGGAGGTGCTGCACGCTCGTAAGGCTGTGATCCTCGCCCCCGGCACCGGCGCAACGATTCCGCCGATCCCCGGTCTGCGCGAGTCAAATCCGTGGACCAACCGCGAGGTGACGACGGCCAAAGCGATTCCCGGCGCGCTGCTCGTGCTGGGTGGCGGCGTCGTCGGCGTGGAGATGGCCTGCGCGTACGCCTCGCTGGGCGCGAAGGTGACGATCGTCGAGGCGCTGCCGCGGCTGATCGCTGGCGAGGAGGAGTTCGCCTCCGGCCAGGTCAAGGATGCGCTCCAAGCCGCCGGCATGGAGGTTGTCGTAGGCAGAAAGGCCACGGCGGTGCGGCGCGAGGACGGTGTGGGACCGGTCACACTTGAGCTCGAAGACGGCCGCTCGTTTATCGGTGACGAGCTGCTTGTCGCGATCGGGCGCACTCCACACACCGATGGTCTCGGCCTCGAGGAGCTGGGCTTGGAGGCAGGCAAGTCGGTCGAGGTGGACGAGGAGATGCGCGTGCCCGGCCACGAGTGGCTGTACGTCGTCGGCGACGCCAACGGCCGCGTGCTGCTTACCCACATGGGCAAGTATCAGGCCCGCCTCGCCGCCGATCACATCCTCGGGCGCACAGGTGCTACGACGGTCCTACGCTCGGACGGACGGCTCTCCCCCCGCGTGATCTTCACCGAGCCGCAGGTCGCGGCTGTCGGTCACACGCTGCAGAGCGCCAAAGAGGCCGGTCTGAACGTGCGCGCGGTGGAAACGGCCACCGAGGGGAGCGCGGGTGGCAGCTTCGTCGGGCGCGGTGCGCCCGGGACCGCCCGGATCGTCGTCGACGAGGACCGCAAAGTGATCGTCGGCGCCACCTTCACCGGCGTCGATGTGGCCGAGTCGCTGCACGCCGCCACGATCGCCGTGGTCGGAGAGGTGCCAATCGAGCGTCTCTGGCACGCCGTCCCCTGTTTCCCGACCCGCAGCGAGCTGTGGCTGAACCTGCTGGAAGAGTACGGACTCTGAGAACGCCCGCCCGTTATGCTGGCGAGCGTACGAAGACCAAGGCGATCGGAAGGCGAGCGAACATGGCGAAGACCCCGCAGGTGGGCGAGCAGGCGCCCGATTTCGAGCTGCCCGGCACCGATGGCCCGTTCAAGCTGTCCGAGCACCGCGGCGAGCGCGTCGTGCTGCTTTTTTATCCAGGTGACAACACGATGGTCTGCACGAAACAGTTCTGCTCCTACCGCGACCGGGCGGCAGACTTCGCTGGGCTTGACGCCACTGTCGTGGGCATCTCCTCTCAGGATCTCGCCTCGCACGAGGGCTTCATCGCCAAGCACTCTCTCAACGTCCCGCTGCTTTCAGATGTCGATCGGCAGGTCGCGATCAGCTACAGCGCGTTCTCTCCCCGTCTCGGGATCAAGCGCGCGGTGATCGTGATCGACGAGGATGGGATCGTTCGCAGCCGCCACGATCATCTGCTTGGGCTCGACTATCAGTCTGTCGATGAGCTCAAAGCGATGCTCGACGAGCTCCCCGCCGCGCCCACCGCGGCGTAGTTTCAGCGACTCAGCGGCGTGCCCAGGTCCCGCTCGCCATCAGGTCCACCCTCGCCGGCGCGCCGGGCGTGCAGCGCGGAGAGCTCCAGCTGCAGGTTGCGCGGTCTTTCGCCCGGCCCTGGCGAGCGGCGGTGCCAGACGCCCTCGCCGTCTAGCTCCCAAGAGCTCTGGTTGTCGGCGAACGCGCGTTCCAGCGTGTCGAGCAGCTCGGCGCGCAGTTCCGGGGTCTCGATCGGCGCCGCCAGCTCGACGCGATGGTCGAGGTTGCGCGGCATCAGGTCGGCCGAGGAGATGTAAATCGTGTACTCGCCGTCGCGCTCGAAGGCGTAGATACGCGAGTGCTCGAGCAGGCGCCCGACGATCGAGACGACCCGGATGTTCTCGGAGATCTCCGGTAGGCCGGGTCGCAAACAGCAGATCCCGCGCACGTTCAGATCGACTCGCACCCCAGCCTGGGATGCCCTGTAGAGCGCGCGGATGCAGCGCCCGTCCACGAGTGCGTTCATCTTCATCGCGATCCGTCCCGGAGACTCGGGCGAGTGCGAGGCGATCGTTCGATCGATCTGATCGATCAGGCCGTCGCGCAGCTGGTTGGGCGCCGTCAGCACCTTGCGGTAGTGAAGCGGCCGGCCGTAGCCGGTGAGGTAGTTGAACATGTCGGCGACGTCTGCGCCGATCTGCTCGTCGGTCGTGAACAGCCCGAAGTCGGTGTACAGCCGCGCGGTCGCGGAGTGATAGTTGCCGGTGCCGATGTGCACGTAGTTTCGAACTCCGTCGCCCTCGCGGCGCACCACGAGCACGCACTTGGCGTGCGTCTTCAGCGATGGCTGGCCGTAGACCACGTGTACGCCGGCCTCCTCCATCGCCTTGGCCCAGTGGATGTTCATGCGCTCGTCAAAGCGCGCCTGCAGCTCAACCAGTGCAACCGCCTGCTTGCCACGCTCGGTGGCGTCGATCAGCGCCGGCACGAGCGGCGAGTCGTCGCTCGTGCGGTACACGGTCTGCTTGATCGCGAGCACGTTCGGGTCGGCTACGGCCTGCTCGACGAAGCGCTCCACGGAGGTCGAGAACGAGTCATAGGGATGGTGCACGAGCACGTCGCCTTCGCGCATCGCGCCGAGCACGTCAGGTCGCTCGCCCTCGTGGCGCAGCAGCCGCGGGTGGGTGTGACCCAGCAGCGGCTCCTCGCGCAGCTCGCCGTAGCCCGGCAGCTTGACGATCTGCCACAGAGCGCCCATGTCGAGCAGCCCATCGACTGGGTATACCTCCTCCTCCTGTACCCCCAAGAGGCCCGCCAGCTCCTCGCGCAGGCGCTCTGAGCAGTCGGTGCCGACCTCGACGCGCACCACCTCGCCGAAGCGCCGACGGCGCAGCTCGTCCTCGACCGCCTGCAAGAGGTCGGCGGCATCGTCGGAGACCTCCAGATCGGCGTCGCGGGTGACGCGGAACGCGTCGTAGTCGGTGATCTCCATCCCGGGGAACAGCGAGTCGAGATGGCAGGCGATCACGTCCTCCAAGGCAAGCAGCGTGATCGATGAAGCGCCCGACCCCCCCGACCCCGGCCCCTTCAGCGCGATGAAGCGCGGCAGGATCTCCGTCGGCACCTTCACGCGTGCGAACACCGTCTGGTCGGTCACGGGATCGCGCACGAGCACGGCCAGGCTGAGCGACAGGTTTGAGATATACGGAAACGGCCGCCCCGGAGCGACTGCCAGCGGCGTCAACGCCGGGAAGATCACCTTCTGGAAGTGCCTGGCCAGCTCCGCGCGCTGCTCGTCATCGAGCTCGTTCACGGCGAGGACGCGGATGTCGTGCTCGGCCAGGGCGGGGCGCAGGCTTCCTTCGAAGCAGGCGCTCAGCCGCCCGCCCAGCTCCAGCACGCGCTCGCGGATCAGCGCGATCGTCTCCGAGGGGATGCGGCCGTCGGGGCCTGGGTTCTCCACCCCGGCGTCGATTTGGTCACGCAGACCGGCGACGCGCACCATGTAGTACTCGTCGAGGTTCGTCGTGTAGATCGCGCAGAACTTCACGCGCTCCAGCAGCGGAATCCGCTCGTCCTCGGCCAGCTGTAGCACGCGCTCGTTGAAGTCCAGCCACGACAGCTCGCGGTTCAGGTAGAGCGCGGGGTCGTGCAGCTTTTGACGCTCGTCCTGTTTGTGCTCGCGGTGAGCGTGCTCGTGGGTGGCTGGTTGGCTCATTGTCTTACTCAACGCTACATCCCTTTGTGAACGTGTGGCGATTCGGTGACGATTGGATGCCGGGATCGCGAGAGCGATCGATTAACGTTCGGGGCACTCATGGCTCGTCAACTCTGGTTGCTACGTCACGGAGACGCTGAGCCCCACGGCACACGCGTGGACGCAGAGCGCCGTCTGACCGAGCGCGGTGAAGGACAAGCTCATGCGGTCGGGGTCGCGCTCGAGCGCCTGCGGGCGAGCTTCGATGCGATCCTGTTCAGCCCCAAGACACGCGCGCGCCAGACCGCTGAGCTGGCAGCCGAGCACTGGAGCGCGCAGCAGCGCGGTCTGCTGCGGCTGCACCTGCCGCTGGCCGGTGCCTTCGACGCTCGCCAGGCGCTTGCCGAGCTCTCGGGCCTGCCGGCCGATGGGCGTCTGCTGCTAGTCGGCCACGAGCCCGATCTGTCGGGCGTGGTCGGGGATCTCACCGGTGCGCGCCCGGATCTGAAGAAGGGTGGCCTGGCGGTGGTTAGGCTAGAGAGCGCCGCCGGCGGTGAGCTCGTGATCTTGCTGCGCCCCCGTGAGTTGGCCCTGATTGCCGGCGGGGTGAGCGGGGTGGGTGGGGTCCCAATCGACGGGGATTGAGGACGGAACATCCTCGAGGCCGACCACCTCTAGCGATTCGGCCGCGAAGCGATACCCGATGCCGAAGTGGGTGTGGATGTAGCGCCACTGCGGTGATGCCTTCTCGAGCTTCTGGCGCAGCTTGCGTACGAACACGTCGACCGAGCGGTCGCCGCGCACCATCGCGTAGCCCCACAGGCGCGAGTAGATCTCCTCGCGCTCTAGCACGCGCCCCTCGGCGGCTGCGAGCAACTCGATCAGCTCGAACTCTCGCCTGGTCAGATCGAGGCCGTGGCCAGAGACGAACGCCTGAAACTGGTCGGAGCGGATCTCGACCTCGCCTGCCATCAGCGGCTTTGACTCGGTGCGGCCGGTGGAGCGACGCCGACGCCGCGCGACGCCCTGCACGCGGGCGATGACTTCCTCGGGGTGGCATGGCTTGGTGATCCAGTCATCGGCGCCGAGGCGCAGCCCGCGAACCCGCTGGGCCACCGTCGAAGGTCCGGTGCAGACGACGACGCCCAGTTCGGGCAGCGCGCCGCACAGCCGCTCGAGCCACTCCCACGCTTGTGGGCCGAGGACCGTGAGGTCGACGACGAGCGCACTCAGCCGCATCGAGGCGATCGCATCGGTGGGCACCGGGCTGCCGAGCACGCGATGCTCCCAGCCGAGACGATCCAAGCGCTTGCTCAGCACCTGGATGAACCCGCTGTCGCGGTCGAGCACGGCGATGCGCATTGAGGCTGCGCTCGAAGTGCTCGACGGTGTCGCCTCCTCCATGGCGCTGATGCTGTCCGTCATCGAGCGTCAGTCTAGGGAACCCCGCCGACCCTTGTGCGGGGTTGCGCAAATGGTCACAGGATGTTCACAGGAGAAATGCGCTATTTGCGGACGGCTCGGACCACATTGGCCACCTGGCGAGAGGGCTGTGCTCAGAGCGTCTCGGGACGCGCGTCCGGTGCCGCGTCCGGCCGCACCCCGGCCGGGTGGGAAGAGTCCGAGAACTCGCGGAACAGGCCGGTGACGACGAACGCGACCTGCTCGCCGATGTCCACCGCGTTGTCGCCGATCCGCTCCAGGGCACGGGCTACGAGGATCATGTGCATCGCCCACTCGCGCGTGTCGGCGTCGTCGCCGATGTCCAGCGCCATCCGGAAGATCTCGCGGTTCAGGCGGTTGATCTCACGGTCCTGACGGACCAGGTCCTCGGCCAGGCCGACATCGCGACCGGCGAAGGCGGCCTTGCACTGGATCACCTCCGAGCGAGCGTAGGCACCCATCTTCGAGAGCGCCTGGAGCACCTCCTGACGCACAGGCGGTTCGTGTCCGGAGAGCGGGATCAGCTTGGCGATGTTCACGCACTGGTCGCCCATCCGCTCGATGTGCTTGATCATGTGCAGCAGGGCCGCGACGAGGCGCAGGTCACCGGCGACGGGCGCCTGCAGCGCGAGCAGCGAGAGGATGCCCTGGTGGACCTCCAGGTAGCGTCCGTCGACCCGATCGTCGTCGGCGATCACCATCTGGGCCAGCTCGACGTCCTGATGGTTGAGCGCCTCCAGCACGCGGTCGAGCTGCTCGACGATCAGGTCGAGGCCGCCGAGCGCGTGACTCTCGAGCTCCTGTAGCTGCTGCTGGAAGTGCGCCCGCCCCTGCTGGGCGCCGGCGGCGGGGGGTGCGCCGTCGTTGGGGCCGCCCAGCGAGGCTTGCACGCCCGTCGCGCTAGCCGAACTTTCCGGTGACATATTCCTCGGTTCTCGGATCGGTGGGCGTTGTAAAGATCTCTTGCGTCGGGCCGACCTCGACGAGCTGGCCCGAGAGCATGAACGCGGTACGGTCGGCCACGCGCGCGGCCTGCTGCATGTTGTGCGTGACGATCACGATCGTCACGCGCTGCTTGAGCTCGGCGATCAACTCCTCGATCTTCAGCGTCGCGATCGGGTCGAGCGCCGAGCACGGCTCGTCCATCAGGATCACCTCGGGGTTCACGGCCAGCGAGCGCGCGATGCACAGCCGCTGCTGCTGGCCGCCGGAGAGCCCGGCGCCTGGCTCTCCCAGCCGCCCGGAGACCTCCTCCCACAGCCCGGCGTCGCGCAGGGCGGTCTCGACCTTCTTGTGCAGATCGCCGCGCCCGCGCGATGAGAGCCGCAGACCGGAGGCGACGTTGTCGAAGATCGACATCGTCGGGAACGGGTTCGGCTTTTGGAAGACCATGCCGATCGCGCGACGCACCGCGACGACATCCACCGAGGAGTCGTAAACGTCGAGGTCGTCGAGCAGCACGCTGCCCTCGGCGTGGGCGCCGGGGATCTCCTCGTGCATGCGGTTGATGCAGCGGATCATCGTCGACTTGCCGCAACCCGAGGGCCCGATGATCGCGGTCACCTCGTTGGCGCGGAACTCGAGGTCGATGCCCTTGACCTGCTCGCTTGCGCCATAGAACGCGCGCAGCTTCTCTAGACGCACGCTCAATCCCGGCTTGGCTCCCGCGGCGGAGCTTGCCGGCGACGCGGGCTGAGGCTTGGTCGGCCTGGGCGACGGAGAGCGGGCCGGGCCGGGCTCGAGTAGGTCGTCGGGCTCCATTTCAGCGGTTGGAAGGGAAGATCCGTCGGATGTCATGCAAGGCGGCTCCTTCGGGCGATCAGGCGGGCGATCAGGTTCAGCAACAGGATCATGACGACAAGGGTGAGCGCTGCTCCCCACGCACGGTTTACCACGGCCGTGGTCGGAGATGTAACGTCGCTGTAGATTTGCACCGGCAGCGAGTTCATGAAACCGCCGAGGTTGAAGCTCGTCGCGTTCGCCGCGGCCGCCGTGAACAGTAGCGGCGCGGTCTCCCCGGCGGCACGCGCGACCGCCAGCAGCACCCCGGTCACCATGCCCGGCAGCGCGGTGGGCAGCACGATGCTGAAGATCACACGCCAGCGTGGGGCGCCAAGCGCGAGCGCGGACTCCCGCAGCGCGCCGGGGACCAGCAGCAGGATCACCTCGGCCGAGCGGGTCACGACGGGGAGCATCAGCAGCGACAGCGCCAGCGCGCCCTTGTAGCCGGCGAAGCTCGAACCGGTGCCGACGATCAGCACGATGTAGATGAACAGCCCGAACACGATCGACGGCACACCCGTGAGCACATCGATGAAGAACCGCACGAGTTGCGCGAACCAGCTGCTCCTGCCGTACTCGACGAGCCACACGGCGACCCCGACGCCGATCGGGACCGAGATCACCGACGCCAGCGCGACCATCTCGATCGTGCCGAAGATCGCGCTCTTGATCCCGCCGATGCTCGAGTTTTTGAAGAAGGTGTTGCCGGTCGGGTCGGTCGTGAAGAAGCTTGGGCTCCACGAGGAGAGGCCCTTGTCCAGCAGGTAATAGATGATCAAAAGCAGCGGGATCAGCGCGAGTACCGTCGCCGCGAGGATCGTGCCGCGCGCGATCCTGTCACGCCGTCGGCGCGCCGCGCTTACGTTGAAACGCGCCAGTTTCTCGGGTGCGGGTGTCTGTGCGCTCATGCGCCCACCGCGACATCTGCCACATCGGCCGCCTGCGCCGTGCCCCCGGTTTGCTTGGAGCCGCCTGGCTGCGCGGCTCGCAGCACGAAGATGCGCGCGACGCCGTTGACGAGCAGCGTCAGCACGAACAGGACGAGCGCGGCGGCGAACAGCGCCGAGCGGTGCAGGCCCTGGGCCTCGCCGAACTCATTCGCGATCGACGCCGCGAGCGAGTAGCCCTGACCGAACAGGTGTCCGCCGAGCTGGGGCGCGTCGCCGATCAGGATCGTTACGGCGATCGTCTCGCCGATCGCGCGACCGAGGCCGAGCATCGCCCCGCCGACGATGCCGGAGCGGCAGTAGGGGAGCACGGCGATCCGGATCATCTCCCAGCGGGTCGCCCCGAGGCCGAGCGCCGCCTCCTTGTGGTCGAGCGGTACCGTGGCCATCACCTCGCGGCTGATCGCGCTCACGATCGGCAGGATCATGATCGCGAGCACGAGCCCGGTGACGAAGTAGTTGGGGATCGTGGCCACGCCGCCGCCGATGAACGGGACGAACGACAGGCGGTCGGCGATCCACTGCTCGGCCGGCTGCAGTTTGGGGGCCAGGAAGAAGATGCCCCACAATCCGTAAACGACCGAGGGCACCGCGGCGAGCAGCTCGATCAACACGGTGATCGGCCCGCGCACGCGCCGTGGGGAGAGCTCGGTCACGTACACGGCGGTCGCGACCGCCACCGGGACGCCGATCAGCAGGGCCAGGAAGGAGGTGATCAACGTCCCCACGAGTAGCGGCAGCGCGCCGAACTGTTCGGCGTTCACGTTCCAGTCGTTGTCGAACGTGAAGCCCAGCACGCCAAACTTGGCAAACGCCGGTTTGGCCTCGCCCACAAGGCGGAAGAAGAAGTAGACGATCAGCGCCAGGATCAGCCCCGCCAGAGCGGTCAGGCCGTACTTCAGGGCACGGTCCGGGAAACGCGCCAGCGGTGAGCGCCCGAGAATCGAACGCTCACCGCCGCCGGGAATCGATGCGGCCTCCATGCCTAGGAGTCCCGCGGGCCGTGGGGGGATGACGCGCCCATCGGCGCATCATCCCCGATCTGCTCGCCACGACCCACTCGATCAGCCGCCGAGCGCTGTTCCGTTGCACTGAAGGCCGGCCGCCGCTTCCTTGGACTTGGCCAGGATCGACGCCGGCAGGCTCGCGTAGTCGGCCTGCGCCAGGATCGACTGTCCCTGGTTCAACCCGTAGTCGATGAACTTCACGACGCCCTTCGCGACGCTTTCGGACTGCCCCGCCTTGCACAGGTCCTTGTTGACGACGACGAACGTCTGCGAGGTGATCGGGTAGGCGCTGGCCGTCGGGGAGTTGATGACTTTGATCCCGAGGTTCGCGGGCACCGTCACACCTTCGCCGGCGGCGCTCGTCGATGCCAGCGTCGGCGCGACGAAGTCACCGGACTTGTTCTTCACCGAGGCGTAGGTGAAGTTGTGCTGCAGCGCGTAGGCCTGCTCGACATAACCGACGGCGCCGGTCGTCTGTTGGACCGCGCCCGCCACGCCGGCGTTGCCCTTGGCTCCGGTGCCGGTTGGCCACTGCACGTCCTTGCCTTCGCCGACCTTGCTCTTGAATTCCGGGTCGGTCGCGGCCAGGAAGCTCGTGAAGCCGGATGTCGTGCCCGAGGAGTCCGAGCGGTGAATCACCGTGATCGCGGTGCTCGGGAGCGTGACGCCCGGGTTCAGCGCCGCGATCTCCGGGTCGTTCCAGGTTTTGATCTTGCCCAGGTAGATGTCGGAGATCGTCTTGCCTTCGAGCTTCAGGCCGGTCTTCACGCCAGGCAGGTTGTAGGAGACCGTGATCGCGCCCAGGAACATCGGGATCTGCACGGCCGGGCTGCCGTTCTTGGCGATCGCTTCTTCGTCCGCCGGCTTCAGCGGCGGGTCGCTCGCTCCGAAGTCCACAGTCTTTGACTCCAACGAGGTGATCCCCGCGCCGGAGCCGACCGCCTGGTAGTTGACGGTTAGAGGGCTCAGCGATGAGGCCCACTGCTCATAGACCGGGGCGGCGAACGTCGAGCCGGCTCCGGAGATCGTGGTTGCCGAGCTGCTACTGCTCGAGGTGGATGAGCTGGAAGAGCTGCTGCCGCATGCGGCGAGGCCGAGCGCGAGCAGCAGAGTACCCCCGAGCGCGCCAATCTTATTCTTGGTCACTACGTCTCCTCTGGCTGGATTACGTGATTCGGCTGGGCTCCTATGCCCATGCCGGTCCGGTGTTCGAGGCCAAGTCTCTTAATCTGAGGACGTCTCGATGTGAACATCTCGTGAAAGCCCCGGCGTATCGCCCTGAGCGGCTTCAGGTGTGTTTGTATCCGCTGGCGTGGCGACCGTCCCGGGCGACGGGATGGCGGGCATCGCGTTTGGGTGGGCGGACACCCCATCTTTCGAAGGCTGTGGCTGAAAGCGGTAGCCGAAGCCCGGATGGGTGTGGATGAAGCGGCGGTCGGGCATCGCCGTTTCGAGCTTCCCGCGCAGCTTGCTCACGTACACGTCTACCGAGCGATCGCCGTCGCGCAGATCTCCGCCCCACACGGCGCTGTACAGCTCACCGCGCGTGACGACCGCCCCGGCCCGGCTGGCCATTGCCGCAAGCAGCTCGAACTCGCGTACCGATAGCGTCAGCGCGCGGCCGGTGGCGAGCACCAGGCCCTCGCCGAGCCGGATCTCGAGTTCGCCCGCGTACAGGGTGTTCGCGTTTTCCACCGAGGCCTCCACCGACGTATAGCGTTGCCGCGAACGTTGCTCATCGGCGTTGCCAACCTGTGATCGACTCGTGAAGAAGTCGTAAAGGAGATCTCGCTTGCGGGCCGATCTCCATACTCTTCGCAGATGAGCTTGCTCCGCGGTCCCGTCGATCAGACCTTGACGAACCTCCTCGAGGAGGCTGGGCGCAACGTGCAGCACTCCGGTCTGCTGCTGCGCCAGCTGCTCGCGGAGCTGCCCGAGCACGCGTCGCTCGCGGAGGAACTCGCCGCGTGCGAGCGGGAGGGGGATCGCATCACGCACGACATCATCCACCGACTCAATGGTGGTCGGCGCGTGCGCGCTCAGTTCGACGCCGGCGACGGCTACGTGCTCGCCACCGCACTGGATGACATCGTCGACCACACCGAGCAGGCCGGTGCCCAGCTCGGGCTTTACGGCGTCGAAGCGCCGATGGAGCAGGCGGTCGAGTTCGCCGAGGTGCTCGTGGCGGCCGGCGCGCCGATCCTCGAAGCGTTGCGCTGCCTGAACACCGGCGAGGACCTCTCTGCCTACCTGGTCGAGATCCATCGCCTGGAGAACGAGGGCGATCGCCTGCTGCGCGACGGAGTCGCCTCGCTGTTCGCCAAGGGCACCGATCCGATGGTGGTGATTCGCTGGAAGGACATCTTCGAGTCGCTCGAGGCTGCTGTTGACGCTTGTGAGACGGTTGCGCACGTGCTCGAGGGGATCGTGCTCAAGCGCCGCGGGCGCCGGCGCTAACCGAGCGTCGTCGCCGGAGCGTCGGCTTGCAGCAGCGCCCCGTGTGGTGCACCCACGAGAAACGCTTGGAACGGGATCGCGGCGCCCGGTGCTACTTCGGGCAGGATCGCCCGGCCGGCCGCGACAATGCGACCGGCGCGACGCGCAACGACGTAGACGACGAGCGACTGCTGAGCGACGTTCGAGCTGTTGCGCACCGTCCCCGCCGCGGTCGCGCTGCCACTTTCTTCGCTGGGATGCACGTCGGCGACTTCGACCTGCGGGACCGGTCCGCTCGCGGGCGGCGAAATACCTGTGATCGCGCTCACGCTCGCCGGGGCCCCGCTCGCCGGCACCTGGTCGTCGACCCACGTCGCGGCGCCATGCGCCGGCAGCGACCCCAGCGAGGTGAGCGCTGCTTCCAGTCCCGGGGCGTTGTTCTGAAAGACCGTGCTTCCCCGCGCGTCCTTGACCGTGATTGCGATTGGCACGTCCTTTAGCACGTGGGCGGAGTCGTTGCGCAGTGTCATGACCGCGGCGGCCCCTTCGGCGTCGTGCACGAGGACCGCGCCGAGCACGTGCACGTCGGCGCTCTGCTTGACGACCGACAGGCCCCGTTCAGCCAGACGCGTGTGATGGGCGGCCCGTTCGAGTCGTGCGCTCTTTTCCACCGTCGTCTCGCAGCCGCTGAGTGCCAGTAGTGCCAGCAGCCCCACGGCGGCGGTCGCCGCTCTCACCCGAAGGCCCCGCTGATGTACTCGCGCGTGCGCTGCTGGGACGGGCGCTCGAACACCTGCTCGCTCGTGCCGTACTCGACCAGCTCGCCGAGGTGCATGAAGGCGACGTGGTCGGCCACTCGCATCGCCTGCTGCAGGTTGTGGGTGACGATCACGATCGCCACGCTCTCTCGCAACCCGACGATCTGCTGCTCGATCGTCGCGGTCGAGATCGGGTCGAGCGCCGAGCACGGCTCGTCGAGCAGCAGCACCTCGGGCCCGGCGGCCAGCGCGCGCGCGATGCACAGCCGCTGCTGTTGCCCTCCGGATAGCCGTAGCGCCGGACGGTCGAGGTCGTCGGCCACCTCGTCGTACAGGCCCGCGCGGCGTACCGCGTCGATCACCGCCGGCTCCAGCTCCCGGCGCCCGCGGCGCCCGCGCCGCTTGCGGTCGCGCCGCGCTGTGTGCTCCTCGCGCAGCGCGTAGGCGACGTTCTCGAAGATGCTCATCGGGAACGGGTTCGGCTGCTGGAAGACCATCGAGATGCGCCGGCGCAACTCGTTGACCTCGATCCTCTCGATCTCCTCGCCGTCGAGCGTCACGCGCCCCGTGCGGGAGGCCCCCGCGGTGATCTCGGTCAGCCGGTTCAGCGAGCGCAGCAGCGTCGTCTTGCCCGAGCCCGAGGCGCCGATCAGCGCCAGCACCTCGCCCTGGCGCACGGGCAGGCTGACGTCGCGCACCACCCACTTATTCCCGTAGGCCAGCGACACTGCTTCGATCCGCATCCGTTCCGTCACCTGCGCGGCTGGTGCCCGCCTGCTCCCGTTGCGTGCCGCGCCGCCGATGGCCGGGGCGCCTGTCGTGGGACTCGCCGCCCCGCGCGGTGGCGGGTCGATCAGCGTCGGCGCGCCGCCCGGCTCGATCCGCCTCGCCGGGGGTGGTGTCAGCGGGGTCATAGCGTCCCGTCCGCGTGCGACTGCCCGCCGCTCAGCCGCACGACGACCGCGTTCAGCGCGATCACGATCACGAGCAGCACGAACGCCGCCGCGTAGGCCTTCTGCGGAGCGTTGCCTTCGCCGGCGGGCGAGTTTTCTTTGACGTAGCTCGTCAAGGTCGAGCCGGTTCCGCGCAGGATCGACAGGATCGGCGCTCCGCCCGCGCCTTCCAGACGCAGCGATGCGCCCAGCAGGATCACGATGATCGCCGTGTCGCCGATGATCCTGCCCATGCCGAGCGTGATCCCGCTCGCGATGCTCGGCCGCACCGACGGCAGCAGCACGCGTCGGATCGTCGTTGCCTTCGTCTTGCCCAGCGCGTAGGAGGCCTCGCGCACGTGCGCCGGCACCTGCGCCAGCGCCTCACGCGTTGAGCCGACGATCAAAGGGATCGCGAGCAGCGACATGATCAGCCCGGCGGTCAAAAACGAGCGCCCGAACACGGCTCCGCCGGCCGAGGTCTGCGAGAGGAACGCGAGGAAGCTCTTCGAGAAGACGAGCAGCCCGAAGATCGCGAGCACCACGCTCGGTGTGCCCGCGATCGTCTCCACGCCCGACTCGACCGCCCGCGCCAGTCCCGCCGGACGCGCGTACTCGCTCAGCCACACCGCGACCGCCACGCCGAGGGGCGCCGCCACGACGATGCCGATCGCGGTAACGAGGAACGTGCCCTCGATCGGGTCCAGAAAGCCGCCCGAGCCGCTCTGGTTCGGCGAGCCGACGGGGGACTGCACGAGCAGACTCGGTTTCAGATAGGAGACGCCCTTGATTGCCATGTACAGCACGATCCACGCGGCGATCGCGCACAGCGCAATCCCTGCCGCCCAGCACAGCCCATAGGCGATTCGGTCTGTCCACGGCCAGGAGGAGATCGAGTCGCGCGGCTTGCTCCGCGGCTTCGCCGCGGGTCCCGTGCCGGCCGTGGCGGGTTGGCTCCTCATCAGGCTCGAATCCCGTACTTCTTCAAAGGCTGCTTCGCCGCCCAGCCGGCGAGCGACAGCATCGCGCTCGACACGAGCAGCACGGCCGCCATCGCGTACAGCGTCTGCGCCAGCGGCACGACGGAGAGCCCGTCGATGTAGTCGATGATCGTCGCCGCCAGCGGGCGCACCGGCTCGAACAAGAAAGTGGTCCCGTCGAGCGGGTTGGCGGCGAACCCGCGCGAGCCGGAGACCATTGACAGCATGATCGCCTCGCCCAGCGCGCGGGCCGTCGCCAGTACTGCCCCCGCGATGATTGCCGGGCGCGCGGTGCGCAGCGAGACGCGCCACGTCGTGCGCCAGCGGTTGACCCCGAGCGCGGCCGAGCCCTCGGTCCACGTGCGCGGCACCGCGGCCAGCGAACGCGAGGTGATCGCGACCATGATCGGCGTGATCATCACCGTCAGGATCAGGATCGCGACTCCGAGGTTCGCGCCGGTCAGCTGCACCACGTACTCGACCGAGCGCTTGCGCTCTTGAGAGATCAGGTGATGTTCGACCCACGGCGCGATCGCGAGGATCCCGACCAGCCCATACACCACCGACGGCACCGCCGCGAGCAGGCGTACGACCGGGTCGAGCACCCGGCGTAGGGCGTCAGGTGCGAACTCAACGATGAAGATCGCCGCGAAGGTCGAGAACACGAGGCCGATCAGCACCGCCAGGCCGGTCGTTAGCAGGGTGCCCCACAGCAGCGGCCACGCCCTGAAGTAGTAGATCGAGTGCCCCGGCAGCGGCGTGTTCTGGATCATCGCCTTCAGCTGCACGTCCGCGTCGCCGCCGGAGCCGAACCAGTCCAGGCCGTTGTGCGAGAACGACGGCCACGCCTTCGTGAACACGATCACGACCATCAGCGCGATCAGCGCGAGCACGCCGACGGCGACCGCGCCGAGCGTCAGCTCTGCGCGCCTGTCCCGTGAACCCCCCCGCATATTTGCTTAGTGGATCGGAATCCAGTCCGAGCCGATGATCTTTTTCGTGATCGCGTTGCCGCTCGTGATCCAGGCGATGAACTTCGCCGCCGCGCCTTTCGGGATGCCTTTGGTCACCATCCAGAAGTTACGAACGCCCTGGTACTGACCGGACTTGGCGTTCGGCAGCGTGCAGGGGATACCCTGATAGCCGACGGCGTTCGTGCCCGCGGTGAAGTCAAAGGAGACGAAGCCGATCGCGTTTTCGTCGGTGCGGATCTTGTTCTGGACCAGACCGTTGCTTTCCTCGGCCTCGGCGCTGGGGGAGATCTTCAGCGTTTCGCCGAGGAAGATGTTCTGGAAGGCGTCCTGCGTACCGGAGGAGGCGACGCGGTCGACGAGGTCGATCGAGCCCGAGATCTTCGCGCCCGGCACTTCGCTCCAGTTACGCACGCTGCCGGTGAAGATCGCCTTGACCTCTTCCTGGCTGAGGTTCACTAGCGGGTTCTTCGGGTTGGTGATCACGCACACGCCGTCGCGGGCGATCTTCGTGAACACGAGGCCTTTGGGGTCGACGCCGATGATTGGGTCGCGCGAGACATCGCCGATGTCGACTTTCCCGGCGGCCACTTCGTTGATGCCCGCGTCCGAGGTCCCCTGCCCGACCTTCGGCGTGGGCTGGTGGGTGGCCTTGTGGTAGGCGGCGGCGAGCTGGGTCATCAGCGGGAAGATCGAGGTCGAGCCGCTCAGCAGCAGCGCGCGTGCCCCGGCGGCCGCGGGGGCACTCAGCGCGAGTGCGGCGATCAGCGAAACGATTACGGTGCGGGAGGGTCGGCGCACGTACTTTGCTCCTTTTTCTTGGGTCTCTCGGGATGGGCTGGGAATGCCCAGGATGGACTCGTTGGAGATGGTCCCCTCCGCCAGTCGGGCAAACGTGAACAAAATGTGTTCGCTCTGAGAACAACCGGTGAACGTGAAGGAAAAGTTCTCAAGTCGTTCACAGGTGGCCACGGCCCGGCCATAGCTTTAAGGCGTGGCTCATGCATGTGTCGGGAATGACGTCCCGGGCGCCGTCTCCAGGACGCTGCTCTCCCGTGTGCATGCCCCTGTACGATTCTGCGCGCGCCCGCGCGCCCGGGTGACGTTAAGCGGTTTGACGCTCGCGGTGGCGGCGCTGTTGGCGGTCGTTCCCGCCGCACAGGCCTTGATCGAGCCGGTGGCGCCGATCGATGGCCCGTCCGCCGAAATCGTCGAACTCGGCGGTGTCGCGATGGCCGCGGACGGCACCGGGGGGCTCGTCTACCGCAAGCGCGTCGAAGGCCGCGCGCACATTTTCGCCGCCCAATACGTGAACGGAAAGTGGGGCGCGCCGCAGCGGGTCGATACTGGGGAGGCCTTTGAATCTTCGTTCCCGGCAATCGCCGCCGGCGAAGGCGGGCGCCTGGTGGTGGTCTGGACCAACCGCTACTCCTCCACGACCGACGGCCTGTTCTCGGCGGCGCTCGAGCCCGGCTCGACCGGCTTTCAGGTGCCGGTGCCGGTGGACCTCGACATCGGCCAGGCAACCGGCACCTACCCGTCGGTGGCGATGAATTTATCCGGCCAGGCGCTCGTCGCCTACCGGGTGATCACCGCCGTGAGCGGCCCCTCGACCCCCGAAATCCCGGCTGGCTACGTGCTCGCGGAAGTCCGCATGGCCCGCTTCGACGGCGAGTACTGGTCCTCGTTCGGGCAGCCGCTGAACCGCAACCCCGCTCAACCGATGCTCACGCCCACAGCCGCCAACTCGCCGAAGGTCGCGATCGACCTCACCGGCCAGGGCCTGGTTGCCTGGCAAGAGCCCGACGACGGCTTCATCAACCGTATCTACGCGCGGCGGATCTTCGGGATGGTGCCCGGCAACATCCTCCAGGTCAGCCCATCCACGTACAACGGGGATTCGCTCAACGGCCCCGCCGACGAGCTCGCGCTCGACGTCGACGGCTTCGGCGAGGGCGCCGTCGCCTACCGCCAGCAGCCGGCCCCGGGTTCGGGCTTCACGCGCCCGCGCGTGTTTGTGAGCGAGATCCCCTCCTCGTTCGACCCCCACGGCGCGGCCTTCGCGCCCGCGCGTATCGTCGACAGCGGTGGTGCCGAAGGGCTCGCTGGACCGATCGGGCCGCTGAGCATGGCGGTCGACACCCAGGGTGACTTCGACGTCGGCTTCGGCTCGGGCGTGCAGAGCTTCGACGCCTCCGGCACCGAAACGAGCATCACCACGCCCGTGCGCCTCGACGACGGCCTCAGCTCCGCCGCCGGCGACCCCGTGCTGACGCGCGCGGACGACGGCGCGCTGGCAGCGGCGTGGAAGGTCGAAGAGCACGGCGCCGGCGCGGTCGCGGTACTCGAGCGCCGCGCGGACGGCACCCCCAACCGCCAGCTCGTCTCCGCTCCCCACGGCGGCGCCGTGCACCAGCTCGACCTCGGCGGCTCCCATCACGGGGACGCATTGATCGCGTTCCTGCAGGGCGACGGCGCGAACACGCAGGTCGCCGCGCTGGCGGTGCGCGCGCCGCCGGGCGAGTTCGTGCTCGACACGCCCGCGAGCTGGGTCAACGACACGCACATCCCGCTGCAGTGGGAAACCCCTCTGGCGGGCGCGGGCAAGCTCACCTACAGCGTGCTCGTCGACGACCGCGAAGTCGCCGAAAACCTCACCGGCACCGAAACCGTCCTCACGCCTTCGGAGGTTTCAAATGGCGTGCACACGATCCAGGTCGAGGCGACCGACTCGCTTGGCCAGGTTGTCGACTCCGAGCCCTCGACGCTGAAGGTCGACCGCAAGCCGCCGACAGTTAGCGTGCGCGTGCGCGGCGGGACCGTGACCGTGCGCGTGAGCGACGGGCCGAAGAAAGAAAGCTCAGGCGTGGACGCCGGTTCGGTGCACGTCAGCTTCGGCGATAAGGCCTCTGCGCATGGGCACGCGAAAATCATGCATCGCTACAAGTCGGGCGGTTCCTACACGATCACGGTCACCGCCTCCGATGACGCGGGCAATCACGTCACCGCTCGTCGGCGGGTATCGGTGTCATGAGCCCCCAGGACGTCAGTCGCATGATCCCCCGTCTCGTGCCGGGCCTCCTGACCCTCCTCTGCGCGCTGCTCGCCTTCGCCGCGCCGGCGTATGCGATCTACGGTCCCGCCGCGGGCGGGCTCGGCGCCGAAATCGTCTCCGTCGACAACGCCTCCGACGAACAGGGGGATGCGCCCACGACCGACACCGACATCTCGGCGAACGGGGAATACGTCGTGTTTCAGACGCGCGCGACGAACTTCTTCGAAAACGACGGCGAAACGCAGCAGGAAAAGCAAGCCGCCGAACCGCCGGGCACGCTGCGCGAAGGCGGCATTTTTCGTTACGACCGCGTCACCGGGCAGCTGCGGTTGGTCGCGAGCGGAAATCTCGTCGTCAGCGAAGGGTCCGAAGCGGGCAAGGTCCTCGTACGCGGCGCCGTGAACCCCTCTGTCAGCGAAAATGGCCGGTACGTCGCGTTTGTGAGCGCCCAGAAGCTCGTTCCCCAGGACACCGATTGCGACGTGGACGCTCCACAGGGCACGACCTACTGCAATGTCCAGGTGTACGAGCGGGACATGGAAGAGGCTCCGAGTCAGGCGGGCGCCTACACGCTCGTCTCGGCCCAGAACGGTAGCGAAGAGCCGCCCGTCTACGAAAAATCCTCAACGCCGATCCCGGGGGGGGATCCGGGCACCCAGCTGTGGCCAAACACAGCGATCAGCGCCAACGGGCGCTACGTGTTGTTCCGCACGGCCGAAGTCAAGTCGAGCTTCCCGGAAGGCTTGGCGGCAGACACAGAAAAGAACCAACTGTTCGTGCGCGACGTGCTTGCCAAGACGACGACGCTCCTCACGCGCAAGAAGCAAGGCGAACCCGAAGCAGGTGCGCCGGCCGGGGGTGCGGAAGGCCCGGCGACGCTGAGTGCCGATGGGTCAACCGTCGCGTGGGTCGGCAAGAATGCGGGAGAACAGACCGCGTTCTTGCAGGGTGAGGATTCTGAACCCTCGATCGCCTACTACCTGTGGCGACGCTGGCAGGAACCAGAATCGCCCACGCGCCGGATCACCGGGATCGCCGACCCGGAAGACCCGGAATGTCCGCCGGGGAGCACCATCAGCAGTGGAGACCCCACCGCGAGCGGCCCCTGCTATGGGCCGCTGAGCTCCCCAGAGTCGAGCGGTGCGGGTATCAGCTCGCAGGCGCCCGGCCTCAGCGGCGACGGTTACACGGTCGCGTTCCTTGCCGGAAGCGAGCTGCGTCCGGCAGATACCAAGCCCGATGCGCTCGACGTGTTCTTGACAAGCATGCGGCCGGGGGTCACGCGTAAGGCGGGCACGCGCGAGCTGACGCTCGCCGTCAACGGCGCGCAGGGCGACGGCAACGCTTCGATCACCTCGCTGGCGCTTTCCTCGGACGGCTCGCGGATCGCATTCGTTTCGCAGCGCAACGCTTTCATCCTGTCCGAACCGGCGGCGATCGGGAGCTTCAGCACGACCGGAGAGCACAGCGAACTAGACGTGATCGGCCTTTCCAACGACACGCTTGAACGCGCGGTCGTCGGGCTCGAAGGCGTCGAACCGAACGACTCGACTATCGACAACCCCACGCTTTCCGCCGATGGCTCGGCGCTCGCGTTTGCCTCCTCGGCGTCTAACCTGATCTTTGGGGACGCCAATGGCTTCTCCGACGCTTTCGCCGCGACGCTTCAGGTTGCTGGCGGCACGGCCGTTCCACCGGCCGGCGTCAACGGGGGCTCCGGAGGCTTCTCGCTGACGGCGAGCTCGTCTCCCGAACTCGGCGTCTCGGTCAAGCGCGCCAAGGATGGGGGCGTGATCTTGCTCGTGGAGACGCCCAGCGCGGGCAAGCTGACAGCCACAGCCCGGGGGTTGATTCCCAAGGCCGCGTCTGCAAAGACAGCCAAACAGGCCGGTACGAGCGGGACGATCGCACGATCGTCTAAGACGAAGAAGGCCGCTAAAAAGCCCCCGCCTGCAGCCCTGCTCGCCAGCGCTTCTGTGGACGCCCGCTCGGAGGGCACCACCACACTCACGCTGCAGCTTGCCTCGAAGTACATCAAGGACCTGCAGCATGCAGGCAAGCTGGAGGCCAACGTGACAATCGACTTTACGCCGACAGTCTCCTCCGAATCAACACTCTCCGACGAAGTCGCCGCGACGTTCGTAACCACCTCACAAGCGAAGAAACCCTCCGGCAAGAGCAGGGCAAAAAAACGATGATCCGCCGCCGCGGATATCAAAACTTCTTGTTGCCAATTTGTTACCAAATTGAGATCAAGTTGTGACTTGAGGCCGGAACGTTACCGGCGTGTATATCTTCTGTGAACGGGCTTGCGCTTGGGCGGTGGCGCTGTGACACTCGCCTCGTTCTCAACCTCTAGCTTGTGAAAGGACCTACCCTGCTTATGCGCTCAAGCGTTCTTCTGACCGCCGGAAGCGGTCGTCTACATGCCGGTCGCCTGCGGTTCGCCGTGGCCGCTCTGGCGGCTACCGGCCTGCTGGCCCTTCTCGCCGGCTCCCCGCCCGCGGCTCGAGCCGACTTCGCGCTCCAGCCGTGCCAAGGCAGCGCTACACAAGGCGAGGGCTCCTCGCTGCAGAAGACCGCTCAGCTGAGCTTCTGGGACTCCTCCCAGATCTACCTCTCCGAAAACCCGAGCGCCTCCGGCTGTGGTCCGACTGCGCCTGGAGTGACCTTTCACTCGGCAAGCAGTGGCTGTGGCCTGGATGCGATGGGGGCTGGAGGCCCGGCTTCGGAATGCAGCTTCTCATCGAAAGAGCCAAGTCCACCGGAAGGCTACCGAGACGAAACCGATCGCTTTGGAGCTACTGACTTTGCACCCGATCCGAAAGAAGAGGCGGCCATCAACAATGGTCCTTCCGGTGGCACCAGTGTGGGTAAAATCCATGTCATACCGGTCGCGGGCGCAGCGATCACGGTGATCGTGCACTTCCCCGAAGGCTGTGAATTGGAGAACCCTGGGACCAGTGCTACCGATACCGAAACTCCCGCATCGGGCGTTGGCAGTAAAAACGAAAACACCACGACGGGCGGGGTCAATGACCCGAAAGGTCCGGCGGGTGATACCAAAGAGTTCGCAACTGACGACTCAGAAGCAGAAGGAACCCTTCGAGTTCACATACCGGCGAAGGCACTGGAGGAGATCTGGGAGCACAGGATCACCACATGGGGCGAAATTCCCACACCAACCGGTGATTCGACGCTTGGAAGCTTTATGACAGGTGCTCCTACAAGCAGTCAGGAGACAGTTACTCATTGTGGGGAAGTGCCTATTCGTCGTATTGTGAGACTCGATACCTCTGGTACGAGCTATAATTTCAAGGCGTACCTGAGTCTGCTCCCGTCATTTGACGAAGATGGAGGCACGAAACTGTGGAAGGAAGGCCAGGTTGGCAGCACCAACACGGTGTGGCCAATTGGAAGCGCCTCCGAACCCGGCGTTCCACCGGCGGCCGAACCGGCCGAAATCGAATCGGGTGGAGTCAAAGTAAAAAACCCGAATGCCAACGAGTGTACGGTTGCGATCAGTCCGAACCAGATCTGTCATGCCTCATCCAGCGGCGGTGGCGGGCTGACCAACGCGGTCAATGCAACCGACGGCTCGATCGGCTACGTGGATGTCGCGACCGCACGGGAAAAGGGCTTCACGATCGAACCCAAAAAAGCCGATCACACCTACTGGATCCCGTTGCAGCCCGTCAATCCGAGCACGACGCCCGGCACGGTTACCCCAGAAGTGTTCGACGAGCCGACGACGGATCCCACGGCTCACTTCAACCCCGCGCTCAACACCAGCACGAGGGGAGCCAACTGCGCCGGGGCTGACTGGCGTGGATACCCGGCGGCTACCGCGGAACAGCCAGACCCGACGCTGGGCGACTGGTCAAAAGCCATTGCGACGGGCGGCACGACATACCCGGTGTGCGCGATCACATATGACCTCGCGTTCGACGACGACGCGCCGGTCTATGGCAACACTCCGGCTGAGGAAGGGAAGGCGCGCACGGTCAAGGACTATCTGACCGCCGTCACCTCTCAGCTGGGTCAGTACGAACTCGCAAAGTTCGACTACGCCACATTGCCGGCGACGATCATCGCGGACGCTCAGACAGGCGTCGCGGCAATCGGCTGGAACAAGACATCCGGCGCCGGTGGCAAAACAGTAGAACCGGTGAAAATTCCGGTGATCACACCGATAACCACCACCCCGATAGTCACCCCGGTAGTAACTCCCCCCAGCAACGCCTTCTCGATCGCAAGCGCGAAGGTGAAGGGCAAGGACGTCGTGCTCTCGCTGGTGCTGCCCGACGCCGGGCAGTTGCAGATCAAGGCGACCGGCGGTGGCGTGACGGTCTCGAATGTGACCGCGAGCGTGTCACAGGGCCAGGGAACGGTGACGCTGCCGATCTCCAGTGTCGCGCTGAAGAAGCTGGCTAAGGCCAAGAGCAAGAAGCTGTCGGTCACGATCACGGTGACGTTCACGCCGACCGGCGGGACGGCCGCGACGCAGACGAAGACGCTGACGATCACGCAGGCCTCGATCGCCGGCAAGCCGAAGAAAAGCAAGAAAGGCAAGAAGAAGGGTTAGCCATTCTGCGGGCACCCGCTACGACGCGGCTTTCGGCGCCCGGGCAGATCGCCCGGGCGCCGAGCGCGTTCTCAGTGGCGGATAGGCACACCGATAACTCATGGACGACGACGACACACAGCCCCATATCGATCCGCAGCCCGACCCCGGGTCTCCAGCGCCGCCTTTGAGCAACGGCAGTGCCCCGGAGCGGGCACGGTCCACAGCCCCACGCCCGCAGGTGCGCTCGGGTCTCGCGCAGAAACGCAACCCGGCGCTCGCGACCGCCGGGGCGTTTGCGATCGGCGTGCGCAAGTTCGTCTTCCGTGACAAGCTCGCGCTGTTCCTGGTGCTGGCCTCGGCCGCGCTGGCGATCACGTTCTTCGTGCTGCTCGGGTCGATTGGGCCTTCCAGCCACGGGGCGGAACTGCCGATCAGCCGCGTGATCACGCTCGCTGAACACAGGCAGATCACTACAGCGACGCTGCTCGACCACGACGACCGTGTCGAGGTCGCGCTCAAGACCCCCGGCTCGGGGACGGCGGCCGGCGGTACCGCGGCGACGGGAAGCCCCACCTCCACGGGGACCAACGTGACCTCTTCGAACGCGGGGTTGGCCGGCCAAGCGCAGCTCGAATACTGGGCCGCGTACCCCGCCTCGGGCGCGCAGACGCAGAGCCTGCTTCAGAGCCTCAGCCGCGCGGGTGTGCTCGTGACCGTCGATCAGCAGTCCGGCAAGGCGCTGCGCCAGATCGTCGTACAGTTCCTGCTCCCGATCCTCTTGCTGGTCTGTCTGTTCGCGTTCTTCATGCGGATCAGCGCCGAGGACGGCGCTGGGGGGATCGCGGCGTTCTCCGAGTTCACCGGCAAAGGGCGCAAGAAGGGCAAGGGCAAAACCGAAGCGATCACGTTCGCGGACGTCGCCGGCGCCGGCGAGGCGGTGGCGGAGCTCAGGGAGATTCGCGACTACCTGAACGACCCCTCGCGTTACCTGAACGTGGGCGCCGCGGCGCCAAAGGGCGTGCTGCTGGTCGGGCCGCCGGGCACCGGCAAGACACTGCTCGCGAAGGCCGTCGCCGGCGAGGCCGACGCGTCGTTCTTCAGCCTGTCGGGCTCGGACTTCGTCGAGTCGCTCGTCGGCGTCGGCGCGGCGCGCGTGCGCGACCTGTTCGCCAAGGCGCGCAAGACGGCGCCGGCAATCATCTTCATCGACGAGTTCGACGCCGCCGGACGCAAGCGCGGCGCGGGGATCGGGCAGGGTAATGACGAGCGCGAGCAGACGTTGAATGCCTTGCTCGTAGAGATGGACGGCTTCTCCGGCGACGGCGGCCTTGTCGTGATGGGCGCGACCAACCGCCCCGACATCCTCGACCCGGCGCTGCTGCGTCCCGGGCGCTTTGACCGTCAGGTCACGATCGACGTGCCCGATGTGCACGGGCGCATGGAGATCCTGCGCCTGCACGGCGCCAAGCGCCCGCTCGGCCCCGACGTCTCGCTGGAGGAGATCGCCCACCAGACCCCAGGCTTCAGCGGCGCCGAGCTCGCGAACGTGATCAACGAGGCCGCACTGCTCAGCGTGCGCGACTCACATCACGAGATCGACCAGGCAACGCTCGAGGAGTCGATCGACCGCGTCGTCGCGGGACCCGCGAAAAAGCACATCCTCACGCGCGAGGAGCGCTGGCTGATCTCGATCCACGAGGCCTCCCACGCGGTCGTCACCGACGCGCTCGGCCACACCAGCTCGACGCGCAAGCTCTCGATCGTCGCGCGTGGGCGCACGCTCGGCACCGCGGCCCACATGCTGACCGACCGCGATCAGGTGATCCAGACAGAGCAGGACCTGCAGCGCCAGCTGATCGTGATCGCGGCCGGGACGGCGGGGGAGCGGATCGCCTTCGGCAGCCTCTCGACCGGGGTCAGCGACGACCTGCACGCCGCGACCGCTCTTGCGCGCAGCATGGTCACCTCATTCGGGATGTCGCCCGCGCTCGGTCCGGTGACGATCGGCGAGAAGGGCGGCGAGGTGTTCCTCGGCGCCTCGCTGCAGGATCTCGGCTCGGTCGGCCCAGCGACACTCGATCTGATCGACCGCGAGGTCGAGCGCCTCGTCGGCGACGCCGAGGCCAGGGCCGCGTTCATCCTCGACCGCCATTGGGCCGCCGTCGAGGAGACGGCCAACGCGCTGCTCGAGCAGGAGACGCTCTCGGGTGTGGCGCTGGAGGCCGTGCTCGCAACGGTCGCCGAGGTGAACCTCGACGAGCTGCAGGGTGTGCGCCGCCCCGCGCCCGAGCGCGACCGCCGCCCCTTTACCGAGCAAGACCCGGGGCGCCGATCTTGAGGCGGCTCGCCGCTGGGGTTCTGATCGCCGCGGCGATCGCCTCGGCTGGCACGAGCGTCGCTCGCGCCGAAGCGAGCTGGCGCTTGGAACAGCCGGCGCCACCGCCCGGTGCCGCCTTCAAGGTTCCGCTGGGCACCCCCGACGACATGGAGTTCTACGCCCCCAACGAGGGCCTGTTGAGCGTGCAGGGCAACGCGGTCGTGGCCCCTGGGCTGTTCTTCTGGAACGGCCGCGACTGGCACCAGCTGTCGACCGTCTGCGGCGGCGCGGGCGAAGCCTCGCGGATCGCCTGGGCCGGGCCGGATGAGTTCTGGACGATCACCGAACCGAGCGAGCCGCGCTCCGGAGCGGGGCTCGGGTTGTGTCACTTCAAGGACGGCGTCGTCGTCGGCTCCTACTCGACCGCCTTTCAGTCGCCCGACCCCTTCCGGCCGATGGACGCCACCGCCTGCGACGGGCCCGATGACTGCTGGTTTGCCGGGATCGGCAGCCAGGACCCCTCCGGGCAGCGGATCGGCGCCTTTCACCTGCACTGGGATGGGACCAATCTGACGAGCTCCTACCAGCCCCAGGGCCGCGGCGTCAGTGGGCTGGCTTTCTTCGGCGAAACCTTCTACGAGAGCACGTTGGTCGGCGTGCAGCCGGGCGACACGGTCGATCCTGTCACGCTCGCCTCGCCCGAGCCGGACGGGCCGAGTCTGATCCACAAGCTCGTCAGCGGCACGTTCACCGATACGGGCTTCCTGCCGTACCCATACGAGGGCGTTCCCGCCGAAGGCACCGAGCTGCTGTCGGTGAAGTCCGACGAAAGCGGACTGTGGTTCTCCGGCGGTGGTGCCGCGTCCGGTCCAGCGGCCGCCAAGGCGCCGGGGGGTGTGGTCGCGAGCCCGCCCGTGCTCGTGCACCTCGTCGAACCGTTCTACGAGCAGGTCCCGCTGGAAACATCGCTGTTCGGCGAAGAGGACCGTTTTGTCGATGTCGCTCCCGTGCCCGGCCTCGACGCCGCCTGGGTCGCCGACCAGCCCTACTCGCAGCGCGGCAGCTCGACGGCCAAGGCAAAGGTCGCGCTGATCGGCGCGGACGGTGCCACCACGCTCGACACGCTGCCGAGTAGCGGCGCCGGCAGGGGCAGTGCGCAGCTCGTCGTGGCCACCGGGCCGGAAGAAGCCTGGATGGCGACATCCGCCGGATGGCTGTTCCACTACTCCAACGGGACGGTCCTGCCCGAAGACACCGACCCCGACTGGTCCGGCACGATCACCGTGCGCCCGAACGAGTCGGTCGCGCAGTTCGTCCCCGACACACCCCCGCCGGACGATTCGCAGCTGTTTGCGCCGCCGCCGGTCGCGGTCGAACAGGCGGCGAGCGCCGAAACGCCGGTGGCCGAGGTGATCCCCGCGCTGCTGAAGAACATCGAGGTCTCCCGCCACGGTCTGACGGTCACGGTCAGCTTCGATCTGACCCGCCTCGCCGATGTCCAGTTGCTCGCCAAGCGGGATGGCAAGGCGATCGCGAAGACCGCAAAAGAGCGTCTGAAGGCGGGTAAGCACGCGCTGAAGCTGAGCTTCAACGCCAAGCGCTGGCCGACCGGGTTGAGCTTTAAGACCAAGGAGCTGACCAAGCCGAAGCCGGTACCGGTAACCGGTTGCGAAAACACACCCACCTCCTCGGGCAGCGGTGGCGGCACCGGGCCGAACGCGGTCGCTACGGCGTGCGAATCGGGCGCGTCCAGCGGCTCCAGCTCTCCGGGCACCGGGCCGAACGCGGTCAGCACGAGCGTGCGCCGGTGACACACGCACGTGCACGCCGCGGCCTCGCACTTGCGGCCGCGCTGGGAATCGTCGCGTTCGCTGTACACCTCGCCGGCGGTCGCGGCGCCCGCGCAGACACCGGCGCCGGTCAGGGCGTGACACCGCAGCCGGTGCTTGGCACCGCCGATCAGAGCACCGTCTTGATGGGCGCCGCGACGGCTGGCGCCCCCGGCGAAGCGTGGGCCTACAAGGTGCTGCCGCTGGACGTCTCTCCCCCGGCCGACACCGCGGGACGCGACGCGTTCGCTCCGGCGCTGGCCTCCGATGCCTCACAGGGCCAGCTCGTGTTCGAGCGCGCGAGCGACGAAGACGCGGATTGGACGATCGCCGAAACGCCACTCGACGAAGCGGGCCAGCCCTACCGCGGGATGCAGCCGAACCGCATCTCCGCGCGGATCGCGCCGCACGGCGGGGGGCTGCTCGTGGGCGAGGACTCGACGCGACCGAGTGGCAAGCAGGTGGTCGTGCTGGCGAGCGATCCGGGCGGGCGCTTCCAGGTGCTGCCCGAACCGCCAGCCGGTGTGTTGCTCGGGGCAGGCGTTGGCGGCGATCCGAACGCGGAGGTGCTGGCCGAAGCCGGCGGAAGCGGCGCTGTGGCAGACGCCGCGGTCGAAAACGAAGGCCACACCGAAGCGTTCTTCGGCGCGCTCGGTCGCACGCAGGACACCGCCGTAGTGCGCTGGAACGGGACGAAATTCTCGCGCGAGCCGGTCGAACTGCCGAAAGGCTACGAAGGCTCGTTCACGATCCTCGCGCTTGCGGGGGTCTCCCCACAGAGCATCTGGATGCTCGGGCAGGCCAGCGCGCAGAGCGGGCTTGGGGTAATGCTGTTCAAGCGCACCGAAACAGCGGGCGAAGCCAAGTGGCAGCCGGTGGAGCTTGGCTCGGCGCTGTTCTCCGCGAGCGCGACGCCCGCACAGAGCGTCTCCGGAGTGCTGCCGCTGAGTGGACAGGCCCAGCCGCTGACGGCGTCAGATCAGGGTGTGTGGATCGATGGCAACATGCAGGCGCCCGGCGGCGGCTCAGATGGATATGACTTCACGCTCTACTACGACATCGCCGAAGGGAAGGTAACGGCCAGCTGGTGCGACGCGCACGGCTCCGGCGGCGAAGCGCTCTGCACCTATCCTTTCGGCGCGCGCTTCGGCCGGCTCGCCGGCTACCGCAGCTTCGCCTTCGACGGCCCCGGCTACGGCTCGCGGATCATCACCAATCCGCTTGAGCCCGGTGGCGAAGACTCGACCAACATGGGCTCCTATCTGAGCCTGGAAGGCACGACTTTCCAGCGGCTGCCGGGCGCGGGTGCGGACAACGCCCCCGGCGGCGCCTTCTATAGCCCCACGGACGGCTGGCTGGAAGGCCCCGTGCAGATCACGACCGCGGGGCAGGCACAGCGCCTGGCGAGCTGGCCGGTGTCCGCGCGGGCGCCATTCACCGCGGTGGCGCCGGCGCCGGGTACCACGCCGGGGAACCCCAACGCGCAGGCGCTGGCGGTGGGCGCCGACGGCGTCCTTGCGCGCTACACCCCAGGGCAGGGTTGGCAGCGCGAATTCCTACTGACGGGTAGCGGCGCGGTCAGCTCGCCGACGCTGCGCGCGGTCGCCTGGCCGGAACCGAACAGGGCCTACGCCGTCGGCAACCTCGGTGCGATGTGGCTGTGGCGCGCGGAAACGGGATTGTGGGAGAAAGACCCGGCCGCGCCCCCGGCCGGCTTTCAGGGCAACCTCGATGGGATCGCGTTCGACCCGCAGGACCCCGCGATCGGCTACGCGGTGGGGCAGAGCGGGGCGCTGCTCAGATACGACAAGACCTGGACGCAGGAAGAAGAACTGCCGCAGGGTTTCAAGGAAGCGAACTTCACCTCCGTCGCGTTCGCCGGCTCGGAGGCGATGGTCGTCGCCGGCAGCGACCTGCTGATCAAGAACGAAGGCTCGGGCTGGCAGGTCGACCCTGAAGTCCATGCGCTGCTCGCGAGCCTGCCGAGCGGGGCGGGTGGGGGTCAATTAAACGTCGTCGCCGGCCTGCCGAACGGTGGCGCCGTGATCGCCGGGCGCGATGTCGTGATCGAGCGCGACAGCGCCGGTGCGCCCTGGCATTTCTCCGAACAACCGATCGTCGACGAGACCGCGGTCGCGGCAAGCGCCTACCTGGAAGGCGCGACGGTGCGCGCTGTGTTGTCCGTAGTGCCCGACTTCCAGTACCCGCCGCTGCTCGTGCTGCCGCCGGTCGAACCTGACACGCCACCACCGCTGATCCCGCCCAACCCGCTGCCCGGCGACGGCTACCTGCTGCGCGAAACCGGCGGTGGCTGGCAGGACGAGGAGCGCGCCGCCTACGCCGGCGATAGCGAAGACAAGCCGGTCAAGACCGACCCGGTGCTCGCGCTCGACCTCGGCACGGAAGGCGCGGGCTGGGCGGTCGGTGGCTGGAGCGGTGAGGCCGACGACGCCGGGCGCGGCACAACCGCCAACGGCAGCGGGCAGACGATCCGCGAAAACGTGCAGACCGCCGGAATCTACAGCTACGCACCGGCGGGCAACCCACCCGGTCCGCCGGGCGCCGCCGCGGCCCCGGTTGCGCTGAGCCCCGGCGTGGCGACGTTCGCCGTCGCCGGACACGCCGAGTGCGCTGACCCGTGCGCGGACCTCGCCGATGAGGGGATCGCGCCCGACCGCAACCTGAGTGCCGCGCTGAGTACGATCGACGGCCTCGCGAGCGAGCCGAACGGTCCCCGCGCGCTGCTCTACACGGGTGGGCGTGAGACCCCGGGCGAGGGGCCGGAGTCAGCCGCGGAGGCAGACCGCTACGCGCAGCTGCTTGCCGGGGGCAACGGCCTGCCGGTCTACCCCGCGGTCTCGGCCGGCGACTCCGAAGGAGGGAGCGCGAGCGCGCTGAAAGGGGCCTTCGCGGCGTTCGGAGCGCCCTTTGGCGAAGGCGCGGCGCCGGCCGGGGTGAGCCCTGTGAGCCTTCCAGGAGAAGTCGCCCCCCAACCCGGGGCGCGCACGCACTACGCGTTCGAAAGCACCGGCCCGCAGGGGACAGTGCGGGTGATCGTGATCGACAACTCGCGCGGGTCGCTGGCGGCGAGCGATCCCTATCAGAACCCGGCGGAACCGCAGGCGTCGTGGCTCGCGCGGATGCTCGCCGACGCGCGGGCGCGCGGGATCCCGGCACTCGTGATGGGCAGCCGCGAGCTCAACCCGAACCTGCCGCCGGCCCTGAACGTCGCGAGCGATGCGAGCGAAGAGGCGCAGATCATCGTTCAAGGAGGGGCCTCGGCCTACCTGTACGAGCGCCCGGAAGAAAGCCGCACTAGCCAGATCCCCGCGGGCGCGGCGGTGACGATCCCCGAGTACGGGACCGGCGCGCTCGGCTACCGCTCACCGATCTCTGACTCCTTCACACCCGGCCAGCCTGATGCGCTGTTCGGGACTACCGGTTATCTGCTGGTGAGTGTGAACGTCGCCGCACGCAACCCGGCGACGAACGTCGCGCCGACAAGTGCCCGCCTGATCCCGCTCGTGCAAAGCCTGTCGCTGGATCCGGTCGATGGGACGCTTTTGCGCCGCAGCGCCCCGGCGCTGTTCCAGGGTCTCGGCCGCCGTCCGATCGCGGGCGATCGCTGGGGCGCGGTGTCGGCCTCCAGCGGTAACCCCAATCCCCCTGGAGCGGACCCCTACAGCCAGTTTCCGCCGATGCAGTGCTTGCAGTCGGACTGCGCAAGCGCGATCGAACCGGAATACACCTTCACCTCCTCGGAACCGGAAGTAGCGAACTTCGTCGAGCAGGACCCCAACTCGACGAACCTGCGCAAGCCGCTGCAGGACGCGGAAGGTCACGTGATCCCCGACTCCAAATCGGGAATCCTGTGCGCGTTCAACGCGGGCACGACGACGGTCACGGTGTCCGCGGGCGGGCTGTCTTACTCGACACAGGTGACCGTCCTGGGCGGCAGCGTCGAGCAGCCCTGCGGCACCGTTCCACTCAGCGCGAGCCATTTCACGCGGAGTTCCGCGGTCCCAACTCCCCCCGCCCCGGCGCCGCCGCCCCCCGCTCCCGCGCCCGCCCCGGCGCCGATCGCGCCACCGCCCGCACCGCCAAGCGCGCCGGTGCCGCCGGCCAAGCCGGCGGTCAAGCCGCCGCTTCCGCCGCCCGTGCTGCTGTTTACGCCGCTCTTTCAGCTTCCGGCGCAAGCAGCCGTACCGGCAATCCCGCCGCCGCCCGCCGCCGCCTTCGGGCAGCCGATCCCACCCGGCGGTGCGACTGTGCGCGTGTTCGAAGAAAAGCGTGAGGAGGAGGAGGCGACCGAGCAGTCACAGGCCTTCGCCGCCTATAGCGCCGAGGACTACCGCGGCCTGCCGATCGGCGCGCGCGCCTACACGGCTGACGAGGGGAGCGGGTCTGTCTCATCGGCCCTGTACCTGCTGCTCGCCGCGGTGCTCGTGGCTGGCGCCGGAGCCTCGATCGGGCGCAATCCTCGTCGGCGTAACCGCCGCACGGAGACAGAGCTGGCGCTCGCGACCGCGCCCACCCAACTTCCACACCGTCGCCAAAGGAGGCGAATATGAGAGACCGAATCTCCAAACACACCGGTACGGTCGCGCTGGCGATCTCGATGCTCGCGCTGATCGGCTCGAGCACAGGGTTGGCCGAAGCGGCTCGCCGCGCGGTGGCGAGCGCGATCGACGGGCATCGGATCAGCTCAAAGCCCTACCCAAACGGTTTGCTGACACTCGGCAGGAACAAGAAGTTCGCGGCCGCGGCGATCCCGACCGTGAACAACGCGCAGAAGCTGGGTGGCAAGAGCCTGGCCGACGTCGAACCGAGCTGTCCGCCGAGCACCGTCAACCTCGGGACGTGGTGCCTGGACACCTCGCCCTACCCGCTGACGAACGCGCAGGCGGGGCAGAACAACTACTTCTTCGCGACCCAGGCGTGTGTGAAGGAAGGTGGCTACCTGCCGACCGCCGCGCAGCTGATCGGCGCCGCCAACCGCGTAAAGCTCGAGTCGACTATCCACGACAACCCCGACACCGCCACGATTAACCTGGACCCGAGCGTCGGACTGAAGGACCAGCGTGAGATGTCGGCGACGCTGGTGACGACCGCGGCCGGTTCGGACGCGGCAGGCTCGGAGGGCGTGAGCGTCGGCGCCACCGGCGACCCCCGCACGGGCGAACCGGACCCGTCGTTTCAGCCGGCGGTGCCGGAGCCCTCAACGCTGCAGTACGTGACGGTCTATTCAAACGGCGAGAAGGGCGGCTTCGCCGGCTCGGAGCCGGTGTCGCAGCCGGAGAACTTCCGCTGCGCGTTCAACGAGATGCCCGGCGCGAACACGGCCGAAGGAGGGTGAGCCGATGCCAGTCGGGCGCCGTGTTTACAGAATGGTTACGAGTTGAGGGCCGTTCCGGTGGACGATGAAGTCGCGATGGAGACGGTCGACGCGACCCAGCCGACGGTCGCAATGGAGCCTGTTGGTGCAAGCCGGCCGGCGGTCGCGGTTGACCCGGCCGGCGTAACCCAGCCGGTTACCGGCGGAGTTCGGCCTACGACCGGGGTGGAGCCCACCACTGGCAATGAGCCCTGTGCCCATTGCGGCGCGCCGCTCGCACGGGACCAGCGCTACTGCCTGGAGTGCGGCACGCCGCGGACGTATCTGAGCGGCATGCTGCTCGAACGGCTGCGGGCGCCCGCGGGGCAGGCGCAACCTGGTCAGCTTGCCCAGGTGCCACCGCCAAACGGCGCCGTGCCATATGGGGGGACGGCCGCCGCCTCCGCATGGCATCGTGGCAACGTGTTGACGCTGATTGCCGGTATCGGTGTGTTGTTGCTCGCGATGGGGGTCGGTGTGCTGATCGGTCGCTCAGGCTCGAGCTCCGCTGGCAGTGCGCCTGCGCCGCAGGTGATCACCGTGGGAGGTGGGACCGGTGCGGCGAGCACGGCCACCACGCCGACGACGACGCCCGAAGAAACAGCATCGAGCACCAAGAGCGGATCGAGTCCCTCCTCGGCAAAGCCGAGCAAAGCGAAAGCCCTTGCTCCCGGCGTCGGCTCGGTGCCAAGCAAACCGGCGCCGCCGTCGGTGCTGAAGAGCCTGCACACCAAGAGCAGCGGCGGGAGCTATGAGCAGAAGTCGAAGGCCCTGCCAAACGTCGTCGAAACCGGCTAGATGAGCACACCTCCCGGCGGGGATCGGCAGACGCCGCACCCGATCTCGACACTGCTGGGCTCAGAACAGCCGGCCGCGACACCGCCAGGCTCAGAGGAGCCAGTCTCAGCACAACCGCAGACACCACTCACATCGCCGCCGGCGCCCCCTGAACAGAGCCGCGCCGAGCTCGAGCGCCGCCGCGAGGAGCTGGCCGGGCGGGTCGCGGAACTGCATTGGGATCTGGGCGGGCTCGCCTATGAGATGGCGATCCGCGATCACTTCCGCAACGACGTGCTGCTGGCGCGCGCCGCCGAGCTGCAGGAGCTGGACACCGAGCTGGCGGAAGTGGAACGCAGGCTCGGCGATGCGCGCGCCCAGGACGAGGGGCCTGGCGGGACGCACGGGGCGTGGGCGCGGGTGTTGCCGCCCGCGCAGATCTGCGCGCTGCTGCTGATCGTGTTCCTCGGCTTCGGCGCCGCCGTCGGCGCCGCTGCGAAGGGGTCGCGGACGAGCCGACCGCGCGCGCGTGAGGTGCTGGTCGCTGAGGCGCCGGCCGCCACGGCGAGCGGCACGTCGAGCACCGCGCAAGTCTCGCCGCCGGCCGCGAAGGCGGAAGCGACGCCGAGTCCCGCCCCGGAAGGCGAAGCCGCAGCTGAAAACACTGCCACGACGCCCGCGACGCCCGCGGCGAAGACCGGCACGGCATCGATCCCCAGCACCTCGGGTGCGGCCGGCGGCGGCTCCTCCGGCGCCAAAAAGGGGGCCGCGAGCGGGGGTGGGGGAGGCGGCGGCTCCGCGACCAAGCTCCCGGCGGTGAAGCACGTGTTCGTGGTGATGCTCGACGACGAGCCCTACGCGACGGTCTTCGGCCCGACCTCGCCCGCGCACTACCTGACGGGCACGCTGGAGAAGAAGGGCGAGCTGCTCGTCCGCTACTACGCGGTCGCGCACGAGCAACTCGCGAACGGGATCGCGCTGCTCAGCGGCCAGGGCCCGACCCCGCAGACCGCGCAGAACTGCCCGACATACGAAAACGTGACGCCGGGGACAGTGGGCGCCGAAGGACAGGCGAGCGGGACTGGGTGCGTGTATCCGAGCGCGACGCAGACGCTCGCCGGACAGCTGACCGCGAAGCATCTGACGTGGAAGGCGTACCTGGAAGGGATGGATGAAGGAGCCGGCGCTGGCGGAATCGGAGTCTCGCCCGCCCCGCCCGCCACGATCGGCGCTTGCGGGCACCCGGCGCTCGGCGCGGCCGACCCGCTGTCGGCGCTGACCCCGCCCGCCGGGCAGATGTATGCGACGTGGCGCAACCCGTTCGTGTACTTCCATTCCGTGATCGACTCGCCCGAATGCGCGAGCGACGACGTCGGCCTGAGCAGCCTGAAGGACGATCTGGCGAGCGCGAAGAGCACGCCGAGCTTCTCCTACATCGTCCCCGGCCGCTGCGACGACGGCGACACGACTCCCTGCGCGGCGGGGCAGACGGGCGGGATGGGCGCGGCGGACGGGTTTCTACAGAAGGTCGTCCCGGAGATCCTCAGCTCGAAGGCGTATAAGGAAAACGGCCTGCTCGTGATCACCGTCGACGAGGCGCCCTCGAGCGGCGAATACGCCGACTCGAGCTCCTGCTGCGGCCAGCCGACATTCCCCAACCTGCCGGCGCCGACCGGCGCACTCGGCAAGCCGGGTGGGGGCCAGGTCGGCGCGCTGCTGCTGTCGCCGTTCATCAAGGGCGGCAACCTCGAACAGGGCACCTACAACCACTTCTCGCTGCTGCGCACGGTCGAGGACTTCTTCGGGCTCGCGCACCTCGGCTACGCGGGCGGGTCCGGGGTCAGCTCGTTTAGTCCATCACTGTTCACGGCGGCGAAGTAGCGCCGCCGAAAGGAATGCTCAGGCAGCGCGGGCGGTGAGATCCGCCGCGTCCGGCGAAATCACCCGCCGATACCCCTCGCCCAGCCGCGAGAGTGCCCGCTCCCACGTGTGCTGACGTACCGAGGCGAGCGCGGCGCGAGAGAGGCGCTCGAGCAGCAGTGGCGAGGAGGCGAGCTCGACCAGCGCGTCCGCAAGCGTGGGGGCATCGGCCCTGCGCAGCAAACCGGTGACACCGTCCTCGATCAGCGATAGGGGGCCTCCCTCGGCGACGGCGAGCACCGGTAGTCCTGAGGCCTGAGCCTCGAGGATCACCTGACCGAAGGTGTCGGTGGCGGAAGCAAAGAGGAACACGTCGGCGCTTGCATAGACGCGCGCCAGCTCTCTGCCGGAGAGCCAGCCGAGGAACGTTGCGTGCTCGCCGAGGCGCTCCTGGAGGCCCTCTTCCTCGGGGCCCCCGCCCGCGAGCACGAGCTGCAAGCGGGGATTGCGCTCGCGTGCGAGCAGGAACGTATCGGCGAGCAGATCCGCGCCCTTCTCGCGGGTGATTCTTCCGGAGTAGAGCACGTTGATGGTCTCCTGCCCCAGCAGATTTTCGTCGTGCAGGGCGGGATCAAAGCGCGAGGTGTCGACACCGCGATCCCAGCGGAGAATCTTCTGCGCTCCCATCCCGGTCGCAGCCAACGCGTCGTCGGAGGCGAGGCTGGGGGAGAGGACGATGTCGCAGGCGTTGTAGAAGGCGCTGACGCCGAGGCCCATTGCGTCGGCTACATGCCGCTGCCCCGAGCGCAGATCGGCGTAGGCGGTGAGCTCGGTGTGATAGCTGCCGATCAAGGGCAATCCCAGCGCGCGGGAGACGAGTACGCCGGCGATCCCGGCGGGGCCGGGCGAGCAGACGTGGATCGCGTCGAAGGCGCCGTCGGAGAGCGCCTGCACGGCGGCGGGCAGGCTGGGCACGCCGATCGAGAGGCCGGGGTAGTAGGGCACGTCGATCTCGGCGACGGCGGGCAGGCGCAGGTCGACCTCGGGGTCCGTGCCGACGACCTCGATCTCGAAGTCCGGGACGCCGCGCTGGCGGATCTCTTCGATCGTGCGTGTCACCCCGTGCATCGAGCCGATGCCGTCGACGAGGATCGCCACGCGGGGCGTCTCGCCGTCATCGCCGGAGCGTCCGTCGAGCTTGGCGCGCTCGTTGGCGAGGAAGGCGACGGCGGGGGCGTAGGGAATCGCGGCGATACAACTCTCGAACAGGCCTTCGGCGGCCCTCAGCACCTCGGCCTCGCCGGTGGCCGCGCGCACCGCGACGTCGACCGCGGCGCGGAGCTTGCGCTCGTGCAGGCGGCAGGCGCGGCGGAAGAGGGTGGAGTGGCTGAAATCGTCGGCCTGCATGAGGTCGATCAGCCCGCGCTCGTCGAGGTGGTCGAGCTCGACCGCGGACAGCCACGCGCGCAAGAGGCAGCGCGCGTCGGCGGGGGAGAGGTCGGCACCGGTGGCGCCGTGGCGGGCGTCTCCCTCGCGGAGCAGGCGTTGCATCATATTCAGCACCGTGCGCGGGTCGGGACGCGCGAACTCCTCCTGGCCCTCCACGGATCCGAGCGAACGCGCCGCCAAAGCGATCGCCGCGTGCGCCCACTTCGCTGCGCTGCCCTGCTTGCCGTGCGCGGATACGCTGCCGGCGCGCAGGTACGCGAGGAACTCGGCGGGCGTCGCCGCCGCGGGGGCAACGGTGAACGTGCGCCCGATGTCAACGCCGGCGTGATCGTCGGAGCCGCCGATGCCGATGCAGTCGCGGGTGGCGACGTAGGTCGCGGCGGGCTGGTTGAGCTCGCGGGAGCGCGCGCCGTTGCGGACCTCCCAGACGCTGAACAGCTCCGCCAGGCGCCGTCGGTGACGCGCCGTTAGGGGCGCGCCGACGTTGTAGTAGGGATGCGCCAGCGCACATGCGATCTCCCGTTCGTGGAGGTAGGCGGCGCACAGCTCGACGTCGCCGGAATGGGCCTGCAGCCACTCGTGATCCTCGGGTGTGATCCCGTAGCAGAGCACGTGAACCGCCTGGGGCTCGCCGCGGAAGTGGGCGGTGAGCTCCTCGGAGACGAACGCGTCGGGGCGGTCGGCGATCCCGAGAACCCCGTCGATCGTGTCGTGGTCGGTGATCGTGACGAAGTCCATGCCGCGCCGCTTGGCCAGGGCGTAGACCTCCTCGGGTGGGGTGGCGCACTCCGGAAGTCCGAGGGCGCGCTGCACGCCGAGCTTGGAGATCTGCGACGCGGTCGAGTGGCAGTGCATATCGACCCGGGTGGTCGTTGTATCGAGAGTCATCGTTGCTCCTCTGATTGATCTGTTTGTCGTGCTTACAGATTTCCTCGCAAAGTCCGGCTTTTTGTGACGAGCTGGGAATCATCGTGTGAAGTGGCTGTGAAGATGTTTTTCCGAAAGCGGCATCGGAGTGTGAGGACGAGCAGCATCAGAGCCAGCGTCGCCACGGGAGCTCGTCGCCCGCTCGCGCCAGGTCGGCCACGTTTGGGCTCCGCACATGGCCGAGCGTCGCTACCTCGATCTCGCCGAGGCGCGCGATCGTCTCGTGGTTGGAGCGCTCGATCTCGTTGGGCTTCTGGGGCCATGGCGTGAGTACGACCGCGAGCACGTCGAGGCCTGCCGCGCGGGCGGCCTGGAGTGTGAGCAGTGTGTGGTTGATCGTGCCCAGGCCCGGCCGCGCGGCGATCAGCAGGGGCAGTTCCAGTGCGACGGCGAAGTCGCGCACGGTGTAGTCCTCGGCAAGCGGCGCGAGCAGGCCCCCGACGCCCTCGACTATCAGGGTGCTCTCTCGGGCGGCGGCTGAGCAGGCTGCAATGAGGAGCTGCGCCGGGTCGATGCGCTCACCCGCGAGCTGCGCCGCCAGATGGGGTGAGACGGCGGGGCCGTAACGCAGCGGCGCAACCTGCTCTGGGGTCATGCCCGCCGCGCGGGCAAGCAGCTCGTGATCTGCAGGCCACCCGCCGGGCTGGTCGATCTCCGATGCCTCGTCGAGGCCGGTCAGTACCGGCTTGTGCGCGCATACCGACTCGCCGTCCGCGGCCATCGCCGCGAGCAACGCGGCGCTCAGAACCGTCTTGCCGACGCCGGTGTCGGTCGCGGTGACGAGGAGCCCTCGCATGCCTGCTTTACGTTTGATCGACTACGCCGCGCGGGCGACGGACCTTTCGCGCTCCACGTCGAATGGCCCCCGCGAGCGCGACTCGTCCGCGGAGATCGGTGCGGCATCGGGCTCGGCGGCCCGGCGATCCACGTCGAACGGGGCGCTGGCTCGTTCCTCGAGATCAAATGGCGCGTCCCACCGATGCTCTCCCGCGGCCACCGGAAGGTAGGGCTCTTCTGTCTCCCGCTCGCTCGCATTCGTGCGATCCGCGGTCACGCGCGGGCCGATCGCGGCCGGGTCGAGTCCGATCGCCCGAGCGGCCTCGCCGAGCACGCGCGCGGCCATCTTCAACTCCTCGGCGGTGTGCGATGCCATCGTTGCCAAGCGCAGACGGGAGGTGCCCGCGGCGACGGTCGGTGGACGGATCGCCTGGGCGAACACGCCGCGCTCGAGCGCCTCCTTGCACAGACGCATCGCCGCGTGCTCGTCACCCACGAGCAACGGCACAATCTGCATGTCGCCGTCTGTCACCGGAAAGCCTTCGGTGGCGAGTGCCTTGCGCAATGTACGCGCGGCCGAGCGCAGCCGCTCCACGCGGTGCGGGCGCTCCTGCAGCAGCTCCAGCGCGGCCAGCGCTCCCGCCACGGCCGGCGGTCCCGGCGCGGTCGAGAAGATCAGCGAGCGCGCCGTATTGACCAGGTAGCTGATCATCTCCTGATCCGCGCACACGTACGCGCCGTAGGAGCCGAGCGCCTTGCCGAGCGTGCCCACGACCACATCGACCTCGCCCTCCAGCCCCGCCTCTGCCACCGCTCCGCGCCCGTCCGGGCCGAGCGCGCCGGTCGCGTGGGCCTCGTCGACCATCACGCGCGCGCCCCATTCCTTCGCCAGCTCGACGATCTCCACCAGCGGTGCGACATCGCCGTCCATCGAGAACACCGAGTCGGTCACGATCAGTCGCCGGCGGCCGTCGCCGCCGTTGCGGCCGTCACTGCCGTGGCGGCGCAGGCTCCAGGCGAGGTGCTCCGTATCGAGATGGCGGTACACCATGACCTCGGCCTTGGACAGGCGGCAGCCGTCGACGATCGAGGCGTGGTTCAGCTCGTCGGAGAAGACCGTGTCGCCCGGGCCGGCGAGCGCGCCGATCGTGCCGAGGTTCGCGAGGTAGCCGGATCCAAACAACAGGCAGGCCTCACTACCCTCCCACGCCGCCAGACGCTCCTCCAGGCGACGGTGGATCGTCATCGTCCCGGATACGAGCCGCGAGGCGCCCGCGCCGACGCCCCAGCGCGTCGCCGCGTCCGCCGCCGCCTCGCGCACGCGCGGGTGATCGGCAAGCCCGAGGTAGTTGTTCGAGCACAGCAGCAGCACCGGCCTGCCGTCGAGTAGCACGCGCGGACCCTGCGGTCCGCTCACCATCCGCAGGCGGCGGTGCAGACCGAGTCGCTCCAGCTCTTCCAGGCGCTGCTCGATCTCACTCACTTGTCAGCCGCCTAGCCGACCGGCACCGCGTTGGGCGCCCCATCCGGGCGTGGTGGCACGGTGCGCTTGGCGCGGAACTTCAGTTGGCTGGACGGATCCCACAGTTTTATCTCCAGGCCGACAGACGCCGTCGGTGCGGAGGTGTCGAGCAGCTCCTCCACGACATCGGGCGTCTCACCTTCCAGCCACCCCGAGCGGTTATCAGGCCGCGGATTTACGCCGTTATCGGCCTGACGGGCGACGTTCAGGCCGTGCTCCTCGAACATCGCGCGGTCCTGCTCGGGCTCGTTGCCGAGCGTCGTCAGGAAGTTGCCCATCATCACGCCATTGATCCCCGCCTTCACCGCCAAAGCCTGCAACTCGCCGAGGTTCTCCACGCGCCCGCCACACAGCCGGAACAGCGCCTCGGGCAGGATCAGGCGGAAGATCGCGATCCACTTGACAGCCTCCCACGGGTCCATGAACTCGCGGTCGCCGAACTTTGTGCCGGGGCGTGGGTTGAGCATGTTGATCGGCACGCTCGTCGGGTCGATCGCGGCCAGCTCGAAAGCCATCTCGACGCGCTGCTCACGACTCTCGCCGAGGTTCAGGATGCCGCCCACGCACGTCTCCAGTCCCGACTCGCGTACAGCCTCGATCGTGCGCAGACGACCCTCGTAGCGAACGGTCGTGGAGACCTCGTCGTAGTAGCTCGCGGCCGTCTCGACGTTGTGGTGCACACGCTGGATGCCCGCCTCTTTCAGGGCCTGCGCGCGGGCGGCAGAGATGTGCCCGACCGAGGCGCAGCGCTTTAGGTTGGTGTGCTCGGAGACCAGGCGGACGCCTTCCAAGTACTTCTCGAAGTCGCGCTTGGACAATCCTTGCCCCTGGGTCACCATGCAGAAGCGATGCGCCCCCGCGGCCTCGGCCGCGCGCGCGTGCTCGAGTACCTGCTCAGGCTCCATCATCGCGTGCAGCGGCGTCTCCGCCTCGGCGAAGCGCGACTGCGCGCAGAAGCCACAGTCCTCGGCGCACCCTCCCGACTTGGCGTTCACCAGCGAGCACATGTCGGTCGAGTCGGCGAAGCGCTCCACACGCGCTTCCCAGGCGCGTCCGATCAACGCCTCGATCTCGGCGTGATCCTCGATCTCGCCCAAAGCCAGAGCTTCCTCGCGGGTGATCAGCGGTGCCATGCGCCGCACGTTATGTCTCGCGGCGGACGGCTATTCTCCGCGCCAGCGCGGGGGACGTTTCTCGGCGAAGGCCTTCATTCCCTCCCGCATGTCCCGCGACGCGAACGACGCTCGTCGCAACCCAATCAGCTCCTCCTCGACCTCCGCGAGCAGCTCTCCCTCTGCGTCCAGGAGCTCGGCGATCACCCGCTTGTTGCCCAGCTGCGACAACGGCGCGTTGCCCGCGAGCTCGGCCGCCACCTGCAGCGCGACCGCCTCCAGATCCTCAGCCGGGGCAACCTGGTTGACGAGTCCCCACTGAAGCGCTGTGGGCGCGTCGATGTAGCGCCCGAGCAGAAACAGCTCGCGCGTGCGCGGCGCGCCGATCGCATCGATGAAGCGGCGCAGGCCGGTGTGCGAGTAGACCAGCCCGAGCTTCGCCGGCGGCATCCCCAGCTTGATGGTGTCCTGCGCGATGCGCAGATCGCAGGCCAGCGCCAGCTCCAGGCCGCCGCCGATCGTATGGCCGGGGAGGACCGCCAGCGTGGGGTAGGGAAAGGCCTGCAGCGCATCGATCGCTTCGGTGAAGGGGTGCGCCACGAGCCGCTCGGCGCGTTCCTCGAACTCCTCGTCTGGGATCTCGCCGATGTCATACCCGGCCGAGAACATCCCGTGCGCCCCTGTGATCACCACGCAGCGCGCGCCGGACTCTCCGCTCGCGAGCTCAGTGAGCATCCCGGTGATCGCGTCGAGAATCGGATGATCCAGCGCGTTGCGCTTGGCTGGATTGGAGATCGTCAGACGGACGACGCCATCGGTGGGCTCGTCGATCAGGAGCTTGCCGCCGGCGAGCTCACGGGGGGTGGCGCTCGGGGACACTGCGCTACCCGAGCACGACCAGCGTGTCTCCCTCGTTGACCGCCTGACCCTCCTTACAGAGGATCTCCGTGACCGTTCCGGGGTCCTCGGCCTCGACGGGCATCTCCATCTTCATTGACTCGAGGATCGCCACCGTGTCGCCCTCCTCGATCTTGTCGCCGACGGCGCACTCGATTTTCCATACGGTGCCGGTGATATGGGCCTCTACCTCAGCCATTACGCAGCCTCCTGGGTTGGACGGTGACGCTCCCGGACAATAGCCTCCGGCGCCGATCGATCCGATGAGCACCAATACCGCCGACACTCCCCAAACCCCCCGCCTCGAGATCCTCGTGATCGTTGCGGCCTACAACGAGGCCCCCCGGATCGAGGCAACGCTCGCCGCACTGGCCGCTGCGTTCCCCGGCGCGCCGGTGTGGGTGGCCGACGACGGCTCCACCGACGCCACGTCCGAGCTTGCTCGCCGAGCTGGCGCACGGGTTGTGCGCAGCGAGCGGATGATCGGCAAGGGCGCGGCCGCCACGCTTGCCGCGCGGGATGCTCTGCAAACGATTCAAGACATGGAGCCGATCTTCATCCTCTGCGACGGCGACCTCGCCGAGTCCGCGAGCGGGCTGGGCGCGCTCGCCGACACCGTGCGAGGCGGCGGCGCGGACATGGCGGTCGCGGTCTTCGCCACGCGCGTCGGTGGAGGAGTCGGTCTCGCGGTGGGGTTCGCACGCTGGGCGATTCGCCGGCGGTGCAGTCTGGAGATGCGCGCTCCGATCTCCGGGCAGCGGGCGTTGCGTGCGAGCGTGCTCGAGGACGTGCTGCCGTTCGCGCGGGGCTTCGGCATGGAGATCGGGATGACGATTGACGTCGCCCGCGCCGGGTATCGCATCGCCGAGGTCGAGCTCGATCTGTCTCACCGCGCCACCGGCCGCACGCTCCCCGGTTTCCTCCATCGTGGACGCCAGCTCGCGGATTTCGTGCGCGTGTATATCGCCCGGCGGTAGGCTCGCGCGGAGATGATCCTCGCGATCGACCAGGGCACGACCGGTACCACCTGCATCGTGTTCGACGAGCGCGCCGAGCCGATCGGCCGCGCCCAGCGCGAGTTCACCCAGCACTTTCCCCAGCCGGGCTGGGTCGAGCACGACGCGGGCGAGATCTGGTCGGTCACGCGGGTCGTCGCGGGCGAGGCGCTCGACGATGCGGGCGTGCGAGCAGGCGATCTTGCGGCGGTCGGGATCGCCAACCAACGCGAGACCGTGTGCGTCTGGGACCCGGCAACAGGAGAGCCGCTGCACAACGCGATCGTCTGGCAGGACCGTCGCACGGCCGCGCGCTGCGAGGAGCTGCGCGCTCAAGGACACGAACCGCTGATCCGCGCGCGCACCGGCCTGGTGCTCGACCCCTACTTCTCGGCCACGAAGATCGCTTGGCTGTTGGAGAATGTCGGCGGCCTGCGCGAGCGGGCGCACAACGGCACGGCCGTGTTCGGGACGATCGACTCGTGGCTGATCTTCAAGCTCACTGGCGAGCACGTCACCGACGCGACGAACGCGTCGCGCACGCTTCTCTACGACATCGCGGCGGGACGCTGGGATCAGGAGCTGCTCGACCTGTTCGAGGTACCAGCCCGCGCGCTGCCACAAGTCCGACCGAGCGCCGGGGTCCTGGGCGAGACCCGGCCGGAGGTGCTGCACGGTCACGCCGTCCCGATCGCGGGGATCGCCGGCGACCAGCAGGCAGCACTCTTCGGTCAGGCCTGCGTTGACCCCGGCATGGCCAAGGCCACCTTCGGGACTGGCTCGTTCGTGCTGCTTCATTCGGGCTTCACCGTGCCCGAGCCAGGCCCGGGACTGCTCGCGACTGTCGCCTCGCAAATTGGATCTGCGCGGATCGGATCCACACCCACCCAGTCCTCCTCTTCAGCGATCTCGTCAACCCAGGCTCGATCCACCCCCGGCCTGGCCTACGCGCTGGAGGCGTCGATCTTCGTCACCGGCGCAGCCGTGCAGTGGCTGCGCGACGAGCTTCAGATCATCGAGCGCGCCGAGGACACCGAAGCGTTGGCGGAGTCGCTGCATTCCAACGACGGCGTCTACTTCGTGCCGGCGCTCACGGGCCTCGGCTCGCCGCACTGGGATCCCCACGCGCGCGGCACGATTGTCGGGCTCACGCGCGGGACCGGTCGTGCCCATCTCGCGCGGGCGACGCTGGAGGCGATCGCCTATCAGACACGCGACGCGGTCCACGCGATGCAACAGGCCACCGGCCTGCCGCTCGGCGAGTTGCGCGCCGACGGTGGGGCGAGCGCGAACCGCTGGCTGATGCAGTTCCAAGCTGACGTCCTCGGCGCGCCGGTCGTGCTGGGGGGGAGCACCGAGACGACAGCGCTCGGCGCGGCCTATCTTGCGGGTGTGGGAGTGGGGATGTGGACGGTCTCCGACGTACGCGACTGGAGGCGGGAGGGTGCGCGCTATGAGCCGCGGATGAGCGAGGACGAGCGTGCCGGTCTGCTCGCGGGCTGGGCGGACGCGCTTGCGCGCGCGCGTAACTTTCCCGCGGGAGCGAGGTAAAACGCTCAGATGAGCGATCTCGCATCGATGCGCGAGCAGGTCTATGTCGACCCCCGGCCGAAGGAGCACTTCGACCGCTTTCATGAGCGCGCGCGCACGCGCGAACCCGACTGGGCGTATGAGCTGACAAGGGTGCTCACCTCGCTGTACGCCTACACGTTCCTGCGCGTACGCGCGATCTCTCCTGAGAAGGCGCCCGGC
>Ga0302181_10000182_pt1 | contig 57199 bp, 49 predicted proteins | sample I_Palsa_E3_3_FD_198786 | JGI IMG/M metagenome (GOLD analysis project Ga0302181, IMG submission 198786) | Peat permafrost microbial communities from Stordalen Mire near Abisko, Sweden - I_Palsa_E3_3 | ecosystem: Environmental > Terrestrial > Soil > Palsa > Peat permafrost | place: Sweden...
TCGCCTCATCATCACCATTCTCAAGACCATCACGGACCTGGAGCGAATCGGCGATGAGGGCCAGAAGATCGCGGCCATCGCATCGCGACTGGCGGTACGCGAGCGACCCAACGGTCGCTATCGCGAACTGCGCAATCTCGGCGAGATCGTGATCGCGATGGTGCACGACACGCTCGATGCATTCGCGCGGCTCGACATGGAGCTGGCGCTGGCGGTGGTGCGCCGCGACCGCACGGTGGATGAGGAGTACGAGGCGATTCATCGCCAGAACATCACCTTCATGATGGAGGACCCGCGCTCCATCCGTCGCGCGCTCGATGTCATGTGGGTGGTGCGCTCGATGGAGCGCGTCGGCGATCACGCCAAGAACGTCTGCGAATACCTGATTTTCCTCGTGCATGGCAAGGATGTGCGCCATACGCGGCTAGAGGAGATCGAAAAGGAGTTGCAGGCCGCCAAGGGCTGAAGGGCCAGAGGCCTTCTGGTACTGTAGCGCGCCCGTGCCTTAACTAATGGAATCTACCGTCCAAAGCATGACCAACGGGTCGAAAACCAGCGGCTTTCCGCCGGCCACCGACATCGATACCGGCGTCATCCCGATTCGGCCTAGCGGACGCGGCATGATGCAGATGGCAGTGGATGAGACCCGCCGCTCGGCGGCACTCAAGGCGCCGATCAAGGCGCGCGCCGAAGGCCTGAATTTCTATTACGGGGACTTCAAGGCACTCAAGGATCTGAACATGGAGATCCGCGAGAAGCAGGTGACCGCCCTGATTGGACCTTCGGGCTGCGGCAAGAGCACCTTCCTGCGCTGCTTCAACCGCATGCACGATCTGACACCCGGTTCCCGCTATGAAGGACGCATTACGTTGCAGCCGGAGGACATGAATCTGGTGGCCTCGGATGTGGATCCGATCGAAGTGCGCATGCGCATCGGCATGGTGTTCCAGAAGCCGAACCCATTCCCGAAATCGATTTACGAAAATGTCGCCTATGGCCTGCGCATCCGTGGCGTGCGCTCCACGCTTCGCATCCAGGAAGAAGTCGAGAAGGCGCTGCGCGGCGCGGCCCTGTGGGATGAAGTCAGGGATCGGCTGTCCAGTTCGGCACTTTCGCTCTCGGGCGGTCAGCAGCAGCGTCTGTGTATCGCGCGGGCGCTGGCGACGAGCCCGGAAATGCTGCTGTTCGATGAGCCCACCTCGGCGCTCGATCCGATTGCCACGGCGCGGATCGAGGAACTGATTGCCGCCCTGCGCGAGCAGGTCACGGTGCTGATCGTGACGCACAACATGCAGCAGGCGGCGCGTGTGTCCGACTACACCGCCTTCATGTACCTGGGCGAACTGATCGAATTCGACGAGACCTCGCGCATCTTCACCAATCCCGGCCGCAAGGCGACCGAGGATTACATCACCGGGCGCTACGGCTGATCGTCGCGCAGCAGATCGTTCAACGAAGTCTTGGCCCGTGTCTGCGCATCGACGCGTTTGACGATCACCGCGCAATAGAGACTGTGGCTGCCGTCCGCGGCGGGCATCGATCCGGATACGACCACTGAGCCGGGCGGCACGCGGCCTTGATGGATCTTGCCGGTGGCACGTTCGTAGATTCTCGTGCTCTGGCCGATGAAGACACCCATCGAGATCACCGAGCCGGCGCCAACGATGACGCCCTCGACAATTTCCGAGCGTGCGCCGATGAAGCAATCATCCTCGATGATGGTCGGGGATGCCTGCAGCGGCTCGAGTACCCCGCCGATGCCGACGCCACCGGACAGGTGCACGTTGCGGCCGATCTGTGCGCAGGATCCCACCGTGGCCCAGGTGTCCACCATGGTGCCGCTGCCCACATACGCGCCGATGTTCACATAGGAAGGCATCAGCACCGCGTTGGGGCTGATGAAAGCGCCGCGGCGCACGAGTGCATGCGGCACGATGCGCGCACCCTGCTGCGCGAAGGCGGCGGCATCGGTGGCGTCGTACTTGAGCGGGACCTTGTCGAAGAAACGGGTATAGCCGGCATCGATGACCGCGTTCTCGTGGGTGCGGAAGTACAGCAGCACCGCCTGCTTCAGCCAGGGGTGCACGCGCCACTGCCCCTCAATCGGTTCGGCGACACGACAGAGGCCGCGATCGAGGGCATCGATGGTGTCCTCGATGGCCTCGCGCGTGCGGGCATCGACGGTTGCAGCCGTCAGTGACTGGCGTTGTTCGTAGGCGGCCTCGATCGTGCGCTGTGCGTCGTTCAGATTCATCGATTGGTTGACTCCCCTGGTCGGAGTATTCTGACGGCTGCGGGATCCGATTGCCTACAGCCGTGCGCGGCCCTTCCTCTAGCTCCCCCTGAAGCCCGTCCGTTAGGTTTGACCTCATGCAATCGCCACCTGCGATCGGCAGCGCAGCCGCGCCGACAGCGACAGTCCGCAGCAGCCTGGCCGGCCATGCGCTCTATCTGGACATCGACGGCACGTTGCTCGAGATCGCGCCTAGCCCCGAGCGGGTGGAAGTGCCCGCGTGGATGGTACCGCTGCTGCACCGGCTCTCCGCGCGGCTCGATGGCGCGGTGGCGTTTGTCAGCGGCCGCACCATCGATGCCATCGATGCGCTGTTCCAGCCACTGAAGCTGCCGGCGGTCGGAGTCCACGGCGGGGAGATCCGGGTGGAGGGTCAGACCGTGTCGATGGATGAAGCCTTGGTCGGGGAGCTGCAGGGGGCACTGCCGTTGCTGCGCAATGCGATCGCACCGCTGCACGGGGTCTGGCTGGAAGATAAGCGCTGCGCAATCGCGCTGCATTACCGCAGTGTCCCGGAGCGCGGACGCGAGGTGCTCAAAGTGGCGGAACTGGTGGTGGCGGGCCTGGGGCCGGCATTCGCGCCGCTGGTGGGCAAGTGCGTGGTGGAGATCCGTGCGCGACATCTGACCAAGGGAGCCGGTATCCGCCGCCTCATGGAGAGCGAGCCTTTTCGCGGTCGCAGCCCCATATTCGCCGGCGACGATGTGACCGACGAAGATGCCTTCGAATACGTCAACCAGGTTGGCGGCATCAGCCTGCGCATCGGCTCGAGCGCGCCGAGCGCGGCCACCCATCGGCTCGCGGATCCGGCGCAATTGCACCGCTGGCTGCTCGAGATCGCAGACGCTTGAGCGACAATCACCACACTGCCGCGAATCTGCAGCTCGGCTTGATCGGCAATTGCCAGGTGGCATCGCTGATCGATGGCCAGGGCACGCACGTGTGGACGTGCTTGCCGCGCCTCGACGGCGATCCGGCCTTCTGCGAACTGCTGACCGGCTCTACGGCGCAGGCCGGGAAGGGCCGGTGGGGCGTGGAGCTGGTCGAGCAGGTATCTGCCAGCCAGACCTACGAGCGAAATACCGCGATTCTGGAAACCACGCTGACCGATGCCGGTGGCGCGGTGCTGTCGATCACCGATTTTTGCCCGCGTTTCCGCCAGTACGGCCGCAGTTTTCGTCCCGCCGCGCTGGTGCGCATGGTGCGGCCGCTGGCGGGCCGTGCGCGGATGCGCATGGTGCTGTCGCTGACGGAAAACTACGGCGAGCGCGAGCGTCGCGAGGTCAGCGGCTCGCACCACATCCGCTACACGGGCGCCGACTTTGATTGTCGGCTGTCGACGGATGCGAGCATTGCCGCCATCCAGGAGCAGCGCGTCGTGGTGCTCGAGCACCCGCTGGCCTTCATCCTGGGGCCGGACCAGAGTGTGCAGGAGTCGGTGCCCATGCTGGCCCAGCGCTGGCTCGATTCGACGCGGGAATACTGGAACGACTGGGTGCGCAGCCTGGCGGTGCCGTTCGAATGGCAGGAGGCCGTGATCCGCGCCGCCATCACGCTCAAGCTTTGCAGTTACGAGGACACGGGCGCCATCATGGCGGCGATCACGACCTCGATCCCCGAGAGTCCCAACAGCGGCCGCAACTGGGACTATCGATTCTGCTGGATCCGCGACTCCTATTTTACGATCCAGGCGCTCAATCGGCTGGGCGCCACGCGCACGATGGAGGGCTATCTGCGCTTCCTCCAGAATCTGACGGCGACGCCGCCGCTGAAGCTGCAGCCCTGCTATGCGATCGACGGCGATGTGCGGCTCGAAGAAAGCATCGTGACGCAGCTGCCCGGCTATCGTGACATGGGACCGGTGCGCGTCGGCAACGCGGCCTACGCGCAGGTGCAGATCGACGTCTACGGCGCCGCCATCCTGGCGGCGACGCAGAGCTTCTTCGATGAGCGCCTGGTGCGGCCTGGCACCCAGGCGCTGTTCGAGGCGCTGGAGCTGATCGGCGAACAGGCGGTCGGGGTGTTCGGCACTCCTGATGCGGGTCTGTGGGAGTATCGCGGCCACGTCGCGGTGCATACCTATTCCTCCACGGCGTGCTGGGCGGCAGCCGATCGCCTGGCGCGCATCGCCGTGCGCTTAGGGCTGGACGAGCGCGCGCGCTATTGGCGCGCGCACGCCGATGACATGTCGCGGCGAATGCTGGAGGCCGCCTGGTCGGAGCAACTCGGCAGTTTCACATCCACCTTTCAAGGCGACAGTGTGGATGCGAGCCTGCTGCTGCTGGCTGAAGTGGGTTTGATCGAGTGGACCGACCCGAGATTTGTCGCCACCGTCGAGCGGATCGGTGCAACGCTGCGGCGCGGCCGCTTCCTGGCGCGTTACGTGGAGCCGGATGATTTCGGCATCCCGCGATCGGCCTTCAGCGTCTGCACGTTCTGGTACATCAATGCGCTCTGGTACACCGGCGCACGGGAGCAGGCACGCGATCTGTTCGAGGAGATGCTCCGTTGCCGCAACAGTCTCGGACTCATGTCCGAGGATCTGTCCCCGCGGGACTGCGAGCTGTGGGGCAATTTTCCGCAGACCTACAGCATGGTCGGCATCGTCAACTGTGCCATGCGGCTCTCTCACTCCTGGGAGGATGCGCTGTGAGTCGACTGGTTGCAGTCTCCAATCGAATCGCCATCCCCGGCAATGCGGGTCCACCGGGCGGCCTGGCTGTCGGGCTGCTGTCGGCGCTGCGCCAGTCCGGGGGTGTCTGGTTCGGCTGGAGCGGCAGTACCAGTGACGCGCCCGCCGCCGAGCCTGAAAGCATCGAGAAGGAGGGCATCCGCTACGTCACCATCGAACTGCCGACGCGCGAGTTCGAGCGGTACTACAACGGCTTCTGCAACTCGACACTCTGGCCGCTGCACCACTATTTCCCCGGGGCGTTTCGGTACGACGCGGCAGAATTCGAAGCCTACCTGGCCATCAACCGGCTGTTTGCCGCCGCGTTGACGAAGTTCATCGAGCCCGGCGACACCATCTGGATTCACGACTATCAACTGATGCCGCTGGGGGCGATGTTGCGCGCGCAGGGCGTACAGGCGCGCATCGGCTTCTTCCTGCACATTCCCTATCCGAACATCGCGCTGTTGCGCGTGCTGCCGGTGTATGCCGAACTGGTGCGCGACCTGTGCCAGTACGATCTGCTCGGATTCCAGACCGCCGAGGATCTGGAAGGCTTCCAGTCAGCCGTGAACTCGGTGTTTTCGCAGGAGGCCTCGATCAGCACCGATCAGATCCAGCTCGCCGGCCGGCGCGTGCGCACGGGTGTGTTTCCGATTGGCGTCGACGTCGAGGAGATCGCCAGTCAGTCGGCGGTGGCCGCGCGCGAGGATGAGCAGGTCAAGCGCCTGATCGCAGGCCTGCTCGGTCGAAAACTCATGCTGGGCGTCGATCGGCTCGACTACAGCAAAGGGCTGGTGGAGCGCTTCGCCTCCTATCGCACGCTGCTCGAGTCCAGCCCGGAGCTGCTGGGCAGGGTGACCTACATCCAGATCGCGCCGCTCAGCCGTACCAACGTGGCCGCCTATGCCGATATCCGCGATGCGCTGGAGCACGCGGCCGGGAAGACCAATGGTCAGTACGCGGACACGGACTGGACGCCGGTGCGCTATCTCAACAAGGACTTCCCGCACGACACGCTCAGCGGCTTCCTGCGCGTGGCCAATGTCGCGGTCGTGACGCCGCTGCGCGACGGCATGAACCTCGTCGCCAAGGAATTCGTGGCCGCGCAGGATCCCGAAGATCCTGGCGTGCTGGTGCTCTCGAGCATGGCCGGTGCGGCGCGCGAACTGATCGACGCGCTGCTGGTGAATCCCTACGACCGCAGCGCCGTGGCGCTGGCGCTCAAACACGCGCTTGCCATGCCGCTGAGTGAAAGACGTGCGCGCCACGAGGCGATGCTCAAGGTGGTGAAGGAAAATTCCATCACGCGCTGGCACCGCTCGTTCATCGCGCGGCTCGAAGGGGAGTAGCAGTCAGAAACGCGCGCAGGCGCTCGGCCGCCTCCACGCACTGAGCCACGGCCGGCACCAGCGAGATGCGCACCCGGCCGCGACCGGGGTTGACTCCATGCGCTTCGCGCGACATGAAGCTGCCGGGCAGCAAGATCAGGTGAGTGCGCTCATACAGCGCCCGCACGAATTGTGCATCATCGCCGGGAGTCTTCGCCCAAAGATAAAACGCGCCGTCGGGCCGTTCGACCGGCAACAGCGGCTGCAGAATCGGCAGCACCTGTTCGAATTTTTCCCGGTAAAGCCGCCGGTTGGCACTGACGTGAGCGTCATCGTTCCAGGCCTCGATGCTGGCGAGCTGCGTCGGCACAGGCATGGCGCAGCCGTGATAGGTGCGATAGAGCAGGAAGCGCTCCATCAGCGCCGCATCGCCGGCCACCAGGCCCGAGCGCAGCCCCGGCAGGCTCGAACGCTTGGAGAGACTCTGGAAAACCACGCAGCGGCGGAAGTCCGTATTGCCGGCGAGTGCTGCGGCCTGCAGCAGGCTGGGCGCGGGCTGCGACTCGTCCAGGTACAGATCGATATAGCATTCGTCCGCCGCCACGATGAAGTCGTGGCGCTCGGCAAGTTTGAGCGCTGCGCGCAGGTACGACAGCGGCAGCACCGCACCGGTGGGATTGCCGGGTGAGCACAGTATCAGCAACTGGCAACGCTTCCAGATGGCGGCCGGCACCCCGGCAAGGTCGGGGCGAAAGTCATTCTCCGCCGTGGTATTCAGATAGTACGGCTCGGCACCCGCGAGCAATGCGCCGCCTTCGTAGATCTGATAGCCGGGATTCGGCATGGCGACGATCGCATCGGTGCTGTTATCGACGACCGCCTGGATCAGGGCGAACAGCGCCTCGCGAGTGCCGTTCACAGGCAACACCATGGAGTCCGGATCGAGCCGCGTGCCGGCGGGCAGGCAGCGTCGCTGCAGCGCCCCGGCCATCGCGGCGCGCAGGGCCGGCAGGCCGCGGGTGGCGGGGTAGCTGTCGAGCTGGTGCAGATGGCGCGCCAGCGCCGCGAGCACGAAGGCCGGCGGTTCGTGGCGCGGCTCGCCGATCGAGAGCGAGATGCTGCTGAGGCCCGCGGGCGCCACCGCATCCGCCAGCAGCGCGCGCAGCCGCTCGAACGGGTACGCCTGCAGGCGCGCCAGATTCGGATTCATGTAAGGCGTTGATCGAGCGCGTCGGTCAGGCGCACGCGCAGGCGCTCCGCTGTGGACTCATCCAGGGGTTGCTGGGTTCGATCGGTAACGTAGAACACGTCCTCGGCACGTTCGCCGAGGGTGCTGATCTTGGCGGCGTGCAGATCCACGCGCTCCTCCCACAGGACCTTGCCGACATCGCACAACAGTCCCGGCCGGTCCGCTGCCACCAGTTCCAGCACCGAGCGGCGGTTGCGCTCGTCCATGCTGATGCTGATCTGGGTCGGAGTCTTGAACACGCGCATCTGGCGCGTGGCGCGCCGCGACACCGCCAGCGGCGCTTCCTCGGGCCGCCGCAGCGAGCCCCAGAGGGCGTGTTCGATCTCGGCGCGCCGTTCGGCATCGCCGATGGCCGAGCCGTCTTCTTCGAGCACGTGATAGGAATCGAGCGAAAAGCCATTGCCCACCGGCGTGATACGGGCCTCCAGAATGTTGAGGCCCAGCTGATCGAGCACCGCGGTCGCGCGTGCGAAGCCATGACGCCGATGCGGTGCGTAGATCATGACCGCGGTGGTACCCAGCTCGCTCTGCGGTTCGACCGAGACCAGTGCTTCATCTTCACTGGACTCGCTCGCGGCTGCCAGTGCGCGCGTGTGACGCGCAATTTCCTCCGGCGCGTGACGCAGAAAATAGACCGTCGGCAGGTGTGTCCAGGCACGCTCGATGGCCGAGGGCAGCATGCCCGCGCCACGCAGCAAGCTCCGCGCACCGTCCTGATGCTCGCGTATCAGCTCATCCTGATCCACCGGGGTTTCAAGTCCGCGGCGCAGCGCGCGCTTCACCCGCTCGTAGAACTCGTGGAACAGCGCCGCCTTCCATGAGTTCCATAGTTTTGGATTGGTTCCGCGCACATCGGCACAGGTGAGCACGTAGAGGTAGTCGAGATGCGATTCGTCGCCCACCTTGCGGGCAAATTCACTGACGACCTGCGGATCGCCGATGTCCTGCTTCTGCGCTGTCATCGACAGCAGCAGGTGATTCTTGACCAGCCAGGCGACCAGCCGCGCGTCGTAGCGGGAAAGGCCCTGTTCCAGGCAGAACGCTTCGGCGTCGACCGCGCCCAGGTCGGAGTGATCGCCGCCGCGGCCCTTGGCGATGTCGTGAAACAGCGCGCCGAGGTACACGATCTCGGGTTTCGGCAGCTGCTGCATGATGGCCGAGACCAGCGGCAGTTCGTGGTCGAATTCGCTGATCGAGAGGCGCCGCAGATTGCTGACCACGAACAGGGTGTGCGCATCCACCGTGTAGGCGTGGAACAGGTCGTATTGCATGCGCCCGACCACGCGGCCGAAGGCCGGGATGTAGCGGCCGAGTACGCCGTAGTCGTTCATGCGCCGCAGCTCATGCGTGACGCCGCGCGGCGCGCGCAGGATCTCGAGGAACAGCCGATGATTGCGCGGGTTCTGACGGAATTCCTCGTCGATGAGCCACAGATTGCGGGCCACGGCACGGATGGTGCCGGCGCGCACACCGCGGATCTGCGGGTTCTGCTGCAGCAGTACGAACAGCTCCAGCAGTGCCGAGGGCCAGCGCGCGAACACATCTTCATTGACCGCTTCGAGGTAGTCGTTGCGGACCAGGAAGCGCGGATTGAGCGGTTGCGGTGGCGCGCGGTCGCTGAGGATGGCCTCGCGAAACAATTGCAGCAGCAGCTCATTGACCAGCGACACGTCCATGGCGGTACGGTAGTAGCGCTGCATGAGCTGCTCGACCGCCAGCGTGTACGAGGCATCCTCGTAACCGAAACTGTGAGCCAGCTTGATCTGGTAGTCGAACAGCAGCCGGTCCTCGTGCCGTCCGGTCAGCGCATGCAGTCCAAAGCGGACTTTCCAGAGGAAGGACTGCGCCTGCTTGAGGCGCCGCAGCTCCGAGGGCGTCAGGAAGCCGAGCGTCACCAGCTCATCGAGCGTCTCGGCGCCGAAGTGGCGCTTGGCCACCCAGGCGATGGTGTGAATGTCGCGCAGGCCGCCGGGGCCGGTCTTTACATTCGGCTCGAGGTTGTAGGCGGTGTCGTTGGCCTTCAGATGCCGCTCGTGCTGCTCGCGCACCTTGGCTTCGAAGAATTCGCGCACGGGCCAGATACGGTCAGGGGCCAGGGCGATGCGCATCTGCGCCAGCAGCTCGGCCGAGCCGGCTACGCGCCGCGCCTCCATGAGCGTGGTCATCACGCCGACGTCGGCGGCGCTCTCCTCGGCGCATTCGGCCACCGTTCGCACGCTGTGACCGACTTCCAGCCCGATGTCCCAGAGGAAGGCCACCAGCTGCTCGACGCTGGCGCGCTCGTCCTCGGCCAGCGGCGCGGGCACGAGCACCAGGATGTCGACGTCCGAGTAGGGGTGCAGCTCATCGCGCCCGTAGCCGCCCACTGCCACCAGCGCCAGGCGGGCGGCCAGATCGGGCGGCAGGCGCTGCCGCCAGAGCGTGCGCAGCAGCAGATCGGTGAAGCGGGCACGGGCGCGTACCAGCGCCTCGACCGGCTCTTCCTCGGCGAAACGCGCGCTCAGCTCCGCCTGGGCCTGCTTCAGCAGGGCGCGGCAGCTCTCGGCGGCGCCCTGCGTCTCCGCCAGCACGGCGGGCAGCCGATTGAGCAACGGCCAGTCGAGCGCGGCCGCTGTCTCAGGCGGCGCGTCATCCAGCACCGACGGATCGGTTACGGCCATCAATGGGCGGCGCGAGGGCTCAGGGTCAGCACTTCGTGCCCGGTGGGCGTCACCAGCACCATGTGTTCCCACTGCGCCGAGAGGGAATGATCCTTGGTCACCACTGTCCAGCCGTCAGGCAGCACGCGCACGTGACGCTTGCCCGCGTTGATCATCGGTTCGATCGTGAACACCATGCCGGCGCGGATTTCGAGGCCGGAATCGGGCTCGCCGTAGTGCAGGATCTGCGGATCCTCGTGGTACACGCGACCGATGCCGTGCCCGCAGTATTCGCGCACCACCGAGAATCCCTCTGCTTCCGCCAGGCTCTGGATGGCGTGGCCGATGTCCCCCAGGTGGGCACCCGGGCGCACCAGCTCGATGGCACGCCACATGGCATCCTTGCAGACCTCGGCCAGGCGCTGTCCGAGCACCGGCGGCTTGCCGACGAAGTACATGCGGCTGGTATCGCCGTGGTAGCCGTCCTTGATGACCGCGACGTCGATATTGAGGATGTCGCCGCTCTTCAGACGCCGTTCATTCGGGATGCCGTGGCAGACCACGTGGTTGACCGAGGTGCAGACGGTCTTGGGAAAGCCGCGGTAGCCGACATTGGCCGGTATCGCCTGCTGCACATTGACGATGTAGTCGTTGCATATCTGGTCGAGCTCATCGGTGCTCATGCCGGGGGCCACATGCTCGCCGATCATGTCGAGCACGTCCGCCGCCAGGGCGCCGGCGATACGCAGCTTTTGCTGCTCCTCGGCCGATTTCAGTGCGATCTGTGTGGTGCGAAGCATGGGGTGTTCCAAGGGTGCCTAAAGCATTGTTCAGGCTGGAACTTCATGGTATAAAGCGCGGCCTTTTTTGGCAATGCAATCCACACGCGCATCGTGAACCTGTGACCGGGTGTCCGATTTGCGCAGCACCTAAACGGGGCATAAGCCCACGGTGCCGCGCCCATCGGATCGTCGTCAGGGATGCGCGGAGGCCATAACCCGACATAGGAGTTGACAGATGCCCAGCGTGTCGATGCGACAGATGCTGGAAGCGGGTGTTCATTTCGGACATCAGACCCGCTTCTGGAACCCGAAGATGGAGCCCTTCATTTTCGGCGAACGTAACAAGATCCATATCATCAATCTTGAGAAGACTGCGCCGCTATTTGCTGATGCGGCAACGTTTATCAAGCAGATCGTGGCCGATGGCGGCACCGTGCTGTTCGTCGGCACGAAGCGCTCGGCGCGTGATGCCATCCAGAAAGAAGCCGTGCGGGCCTCCATGCCCTATGTCAACCAGCGCTGGCTGGGCGGCATGCTGACCAATTTCAAGACCATCCGGGGCTCGATCAAGCGCCTCGGAGAGCTGCAGGATCTGGCCGCTTCCGGTGCGCTGGACAAGCGCGGCAAGAAGGAAGCCACGCAGCTGCGGCGCGAGATGATCAAGCTCGAGCGCAGCCTCGGCGGTATCAAGCTCATGGAAGCGCTGCCGGATGCCTTGTTTGTCATCGACGTGGGACACGAGCACATCGCCATCCACGAGGCCAAGAAGCTCGGCATCCCGGTTGTGGCCGTGGTCGATACCAATTGCTCGCCTGATGGCATTGATCACGTCATTCCGTGCAACGACGACGCCATGCGTGCCATCGTGCTGTACGCGGCTGCGATCGCCGATGCCGTTCTCGACGGCAAGTCCTCCGTGCCGCAGGTTGCGGTAGGCGAGGACGAATTCGTCGAGCTGGACGAAGAGGGCAACCCGCGCCGCAAGAGCGGCAAGCCCGCGCGCGCGCGGCCGGCTGCCGCCGTGCGCAAAAAGGCGCCCGTGCGCCGCCGTCCCGCCGTGGCCCCGCCTGTCGCTGCCACCGCTGGCGCCGGAGCCGCGGGCGCTGTAGCGGCCGCCGTGCCGGCCGTGCCGGCCGACGAGGCGGCACTGGACGCGGAACTCGATGAGACGCCCGATGTGCGTCTGCCCGAGGCAGCCCCCTCGACCATGGGTCTGAAGCGTCGCACCAATACGGGCCCCGCGCGTCGTCCACGCAACGGCGGAGCCTGATATGAGCGTCACGGCAGAAGCAGTGCGACAGCTGCGCGAGCGCACTGGCGCGGGCATGATGGAATGCAAGAAGGCACTGGTCACGACCGCGGGCGATCTGGATGCCGCGGCCGAGCTCATGCGCAAGCAGGGCCTCGCCAAAGCTGACAAGAAGGCAGCGCGCGTCGCCGCCGAGGGCGTCATCGTGGTGGAGCGTTCGACTGATGGGCGCGCGGCCGCCATGGTCGAGCTCAACTGCGAAACCGACTTCGTGGCGCGGGAGCAGGACTTTCGCAATTTCGCCGCCGACCTGGCGCGGCTGACGCTGGCCGGACGGCTGGTCGACGTGCAGGCGCTGCTCGCGGCCGAGCTCGCGGCCGGGGAAAGCGTCGATGAACGCCGCCGTGCCCTGGTCGCCAAGATTGGCGAAAATATCAGCGTCCGCCGCACGGTGGTGCTCGAGACCAGCGGCGTACTGGGCGCCTACGTGCACGGCACCCGCATCGGCGCGCTGGTCGCACTCGAAGGCGGGTCCGCCGCGCTGGCGCATGATCTGGCCATGCAAGTGGCGGCCAGCAATCCGCGCTACATCAGCGCCGCCCAGGTGCCGCCCGAGGTCGTTGCCAAGGAGCGCGAGATCCTGGCCGAGCAGGCCTCCAAAGAAGGCAAGAGCCCGGAGATCATCGCCAAGATGATCGAGGGCCGCTTGCGCAAATCGCTCAACGAGATCGTGTTGCTGGGCCAGCCGTTCGTGAAGGATCCCGAGCAGACCGTCGAGAAGCTGCTCAAGAGCGCGGGCGCCACGGTGCTGCGCATCGAGCGCTTCGAAGTCGGTGCCGGCATCGAGAAAAAGCAGTCGGATTTTGTCGCCGAAGTCATGGCGCAGGTCAGCGCCGCAGGCGGACGCTAGACGGACGCTCCAACAGAAAAACCCCGCCGACCGCGGGGTTTTTTTCATAGGGAAACGGCACCATGAACCAAACCCAGGCCAAGTGCAGTCGCATCCTGGTCAAGCTCTCGGGCGAGGCGCTGCTGGGCCGTGCCGACTATGGCATCGATGCCGATGTACTCAAGCGAGTGGCAGCCGAGATCCGTGATGTGCAGGCACTCGGCATCGAGGTCGCCATTGTCATCGGCGGCGGCAACCTGTTCCGCGGCGCGGGTCTGGCGCGAGCCGGCATGGACCGCGTCACGGCGGACCAGATGGGGATGCTCGCCACGGTCATGAACGCGCTGGCACTGCAGGATGCGCTGGAGCAGCAGGGCATGCAGGCGCGGGTGATGTCCGCGATCCGCATTAACGAGGTGTGCGAGGATTTCATCCGCCGCCGCGCGATACGGCACCTGGAAAAGGGGCGCGCCGTCATCTTCGCGGCGGGCACCGGCAATCCCTTCTTTACGACCGACACCGCTGCGAGCCTGCGCGCCATCGAGATCGAGGCGCAACTGCTGCTCAAGGCCACCAAGGTGAATGGCATTTTCTCCGAGGATCCTGTCAAGAATCCGGCCGCGACGCACTATCCGCGGCTCACCTACGACCGTGTGCTCGATGAGCGACTCAATGTCATGGATGCCACGGCGATCGTCATGTGCCGCGACTATCGCCTGCCGCTGCGGGTCTTCAACCTCGGGCATCCGGGTGATCTGCTGCGCATCATGCAGGGCGAGGATATCGGCACGTTGGTCACTAACGACTGAAGGCGCGCTATGCTCGAAGATCTCAAGAAAGACGCCATCGCACGTATGCAGAAATGCGTGCAGGTATTCCAGGCCGATCTGAAGAAGCTGCGAACCGGGCGGGCGCATCCGAGCCTGATCGAGCACCTGAAGATCGACTACTACGGTTCCGATGTGCCGCTGCAGCAGGTCGCCAACGTCAGTATCGAGGACGCGCGCACCCTGCTGATATCGCCGTACGAGAAGGCGACGGTGGCGGCGATCGAAAAGGCGATCCACAAGTCGGATCTGGGCCTGACCCCCAATACCGCGGGCATGGTGATCCGCGTACCGCTGCCGCCACTGACCGAGGAACGGCGCCGCGACATCACCAAGGTGGTGCGCCAGGACGCCGAGAGTGGCCGCGTGAGCATTCGCAACGTGCGCCGCGATGTGATCACCGATCTCAAGGAACTGCTCAAGGAAAAACTCGTCTCGCAGGATGAGGAGCGCCGTGGCGAGGAGGAGATCCAGAAACTGACCGATCGCTTCGTCGGCGAGATCGATCAGCACCTGGCCGCCAAGGAAAAGGAAATTCTGCAGGTTTGAGCAGCGCAGACACAGCCGCCGGGCCGACGCCGCTGCCACGGCACATCGCCATTGTCATGGACGGCAACGGCCGCTGGGCGCGTGCACGCGGCGACACGCGCACCGATGGGCATCGGGCGGGCGTCACGCCGGTGCGCATGGTGATCGAGGAATGCGCGCGCCACGCGGTCGAGGCGCTGACGCTGTTCGCTTTCAGCAGCGAGAACTGGGGTCGACCGCGCGATGAGGTCATGAGCCTGATGTCGTTATTCGTCGAATCGCTCGAAGCGGAGATCGGGGAACTGCACAGCAGCGGCGTGCGGCTGCGCTTCATCGGCGAGCGTGCCGAACTCGATCAGCGGCTGCGCGCGAGCATGGCCAGTTCCGAGCAGACCACACGGGTCAATACCCGGCTGAATCTTCAGATCGCGCTCAGCTATGGCGGTCGGGCCGACATCGTCGCGGCGACGCGGCGGCTGTGCGAGCGCGTGGGACGCGGCGAGATCGGCGTCGAACAGATCGATGAAACCTCGTTCGGTGCGGCGCTGGCGCTCGACGGCCTGCCCGATCCGGATCTCTTTATCCGCACCGGCGGCGAGCAGCGCATCAGTAATTTCCTGCTCTGGAACCTGGCGTATACCGAGCTCTATTTCACCGAGTGCCTGTGGCCGGATTTCGACGCGGCGAACTTCGAGGCAGCGTTGCAGCACTTCGCCTCGCGCCGACGGCGTTTTGGCCTGACCGAAGCGCAGATCCAGAGCATCGCCTGATGCTGCGATCCCGCATTCTCACCGCCCTGGGGCTGGCACTGCTGTTGGTGATCGCGATCCTGTATTCGCCACCACAGGTGACCGCTGCCATTCTGAGCCTGATTTTGCTGATCGGCGCCTGGGAGTGGTCAGGGTTTCTGGCAGTGCGCCCGACCTGGCGCGTGCTCTACGTCGTGCTGCTGATCGGGGGCGGACTTGCGGGTTTCTTCTGGACGCTGGACGCGCGCAGTTTCGCCTCGACCATGGCGGTGGCGGTCGTCTGGTGGTTGCTGGCATTGCTCTGGATCGTGGGCGCGCCGCAACGCGGTGGCGGCTATAGCGCCGCATTGGCCGGCGTGCTGGCATTGTTGCCGACCTGGATCGCGCTGGTGCATATCGATGCCCTGTGGCCGCAGGGTGCGCAGTGGACTCTCTTCATCCTGGCCCTGAGTTTCGCCGCCGATACCGGCGCATTCTTTGCCGGGCGGCAATTCGGCCGATTGCCGCTGGCACCGCGCGTGTCTCCCAAGAAGACGTGGGAGGGCGTGCTCGGCGGCATGGTGCTGGCCCTGGGCGTGGGCACCTTCGGTGCAGTCTGGTTCGGCCTCTCGCCGCTGCGCTTTGTGCCGCTGTGTCTCGGGGCCGCCGGATTCTCGGTGGTCGGGGACCTGACCGAGAGCCTGCTCAAGCGGCATGTGAATCTGAAGGACAGCGGGCGTCTGTTTCCGGGTCACGGCGGGGTGCTCGATCGTATCGACAGCGTCTCAGCGGCCACGCCGGTGATCACGCTGGGCCTGATCTGGCTTGGGGTCGGCACATGAGCCAGATCGGCGTCGTCATCCTCGGCTCCACCGGCACAGTCGGGGTCAATACGCTGGAAGTGCTGGCGCTGCATCCGGAACGCTTTCGCGTGTTTGCGCTGGCAGCGCGGAGCAACACGGATCTGATGCTGGCGCAGTGCCGGCGGTTCGAGCCCGAATGGGCAGCGCTGGAGTCCCCACAGGCAGCCCAGGCTCTGGAGGCGGCGCTGCGCCAGGCTGGGAGCCGTACCCGGGTGCTTGCCGGGGCCCAGGCCATCGCCGAACTGGCGACCCAGGCGGGGGCAGATTATGTCATGGCGGCCATCAGCGGCGCCGCGGGCCTGGCCTCCTCGCTGGCAGCAGCCGGTGCTGGCAAGCGCCTGATGCTCGCCAACAAGGAATCGGCGGTCATGGCGGGGTCACTGCTGATCGCGGCTGTGCAGCGATCTGGTGCCGAATTGATACCGATCGACAGCGAACACAACGCCATCTTCCAATGTCTGCCGGCCGGTTTCCGCGCCGGTACCGCGCCAGAGGGCGTGCGGCGGCTGCTGCTCACCGCTTCCGGGGGTCCGTTCCTGAACTGGAGTGCCGAGGCGGTAGCCACTGCCACCCCCGCACAGGCTTGTGCGCACCCGCGCTGGAACATGGGCCGCAAGATATCGGTGGATTCGGCTACTCTGATGAACAAGGGTCTCGAACTCATCGAGGCCAGCGTGCTGTTCGGGATGTCGGCACGCGATATCGACATTGTGGTGCACCCGCAAAGCGTGGTGCATTCGCTGGTCGAGTACCAGGACGGTTCGATGCTGGCGCAGCTGTCATCGCCGGATATGCGCGTGCCGATCGCCCATGCGTTGGCGTGGCCGCATCGCATGACGGCCGGTACCTCGTTCCTGGACTTGGTGCAATCGGCGCGGCTGGATTTCCTGGCGCCCGACCCGGTGCGCTTCCCCTGTCTGCGTCATGCGCAGGAGGCCGCGCGACTGGGAGGACTCGCTTGCGCGAGTCTGAATGCGGCCGATGAGATCGCGGTGCAGGCGTTCCTCGACAAGCAATTGAACTTTGGGGATATTCCGGCAGTCATTGAATGTGTCATGGGCAGGGTGCAAGGGGGAGCGATGACCGGACTTGAAGCGGTTCTGGCGGCCGATGGTGAGGCAAGGGCCTTGGCGTCGGAACTGATCGCGCGCCGTACGGCGACCTCGCGCGTGTCCTCATGAGCGCAATCGGCCATCTGCTCGCCTTTGTCGTTGCCGTCTGTCTGCTCGTCACGGTGCACGAGTTCGGCCATTTCTGGGTGGCGCGGCGCCTCGGGTTCAAGGTGCTGCGATTCTCCGTGGGCTTCGGCAAGACCCTCTGGAGCCGAGTGGCCGGCGAGGATCGCACCGAGTACGTGATTGCGGCGGTGCCGCTGGGCGGCTACGTCAAGATGCTGGATGAGCGCGAAGCGCCGGTGGCCGCACACGAACTGTCGCGGGCCTTTAATCGCCGACCGCACTGGCAGCGCATCTGCGTGCTGCTGGCCGGACCTGCCTTCAACATCATTTTCGCGGTAGTCGTGTTGACCGGCATCCTGATGATGTCCGGGGTCTCGCAGCTGCGCGCGGTCCTCGGCGACATCGACAGCGCATCGATTGCCGGGCGCGCAGGCCTGCGCGCCGGCGATGAAATCACCGCCATCAACAGCCGAACCGTCAATTCGCAGCGCGACGCGCTGCTGGATCTGCTCGATGCGGTCAGCGACACCGCGCCGATCGCCGTCCAGGTGCGCGGCAGCGATGGCAGCAGTCGCACTGACATGCTCGCGATTCCCGATGCCACACAGCGGCGTCGCCTGACCGAGCCCTCGGCGCTCATGAGCGGCCTGGGGTTGGGGTTCTATGAGCCGCCGATTCCCCCGGTCCTGGGCGTGGTCGAGCCGGAAGGGCCGGCGGCGCATTCCGGCCTGAAGTCCGGTGACACCATCCTGGCGGTCGATGACACCCCCGTCAGCGACTTCAAGGACGTGGTCAAACAGGTCCGCACGCGCGCCGGGCAGACGGTGGCGATCCGCTATCGCCGCGGCAGCGAAGAGTCGGTCGCACAGGTGCCGGTGAAGGCCGAGGTCGACGCCGGCAAGACCGTGGGCCGCATCCTGGTACGCGCGCCGCCGCCGCCGCCCTATCCGGAGAGCATGCTGCGGCACATTCACCTGTCGCTGCCGGCCGCCTTTGTCCGCGCCAACACCGAGGCCTGGGACATGACCGCGCTGCAGGGACGGCTTTTCTGGCGCATGTTGACCGGACACGTCTCGATGAAGAACCTGAGCGGCCCCCTGAGCATCGCCGAGTACGCCGGCGACTCGGCCGCGCTCGGAGCGGTGTCGTTCCTGTACTTCCTGGTGGTCGTCAGCCTGGCGCTGGGCTTCATGAATCTGCTGCCGATTCCAATTCTGGACGGCGGCCAAATCGTTTTTCAGGCCATTGAATGGCTCAAGGGCAGCCCGCTGTCCGAGCGCTTTCAGACCGTCGGCCAGCAGCTCGGCATCGCGCTGCTGGTACTGCTGATGGGCGTGGCGCTGTTCAACGATATTTCGCGACAGTTCGGTTGAAGCGTCCTTGATCATCCGCAACCGGCGCGCGCAGGCACGCGCACTCGTCGCAACCATCGCGCTCGCCGCTGCTCCGCCGATACTGCTGGCGCAAGCCGCCATCAGCGAAGACTTCACGGTCAGCAACATCAAGATCCAGGGGCTGCAACGCATCTCCGAGGGCACGGTCTACAACTATCTGCCCGTGAACGTCGGCGATCACCTCAACCCGCAGCGCGTGCGCGAGGCGATGCGCGCACTCTATGCCACCGGATTTTTCCGCGATGTCGAATTGCGCCGCGACGGCAACGTGCTGATCGTCGCGGTGGCCGAGCGACCCTCGCTCGAAAGCGTCGACATCAAGGGCAACAAGGACATCAAGACCGAGGATCTGCAGAAGTCGCTGCGCAACGTCGGCCTGGCGGCCGGCAAGACCTTCGATCGCTCGACCCTCGATGAAGTGACCCAGTACCTGACCGATCAGTACTACAGCCGCGGCAAGTACGCGGTGAAGATCGACAAGAAGGTCGAGAATCTGCCCGATAACCGCGTGCGCGTGAACATCGATATCAAGGAAGGCAGCCGCGCGAAGATCCGGCAGATCAACATCGTCGGCAATACGGTGTTCAAGGACAAGGCCATCCTCGAGACGCTGTCGCTGCAGACGCCCAACTGGCAGTCCTGGTACAAGCAGAGCGATCGCTACGCACGCGAGACCCTGCAGGGCGATCTGGAGAAGATCTCCACCTTCTACCAGGATCGCGGCTACGCGAACTTTCACATCGACTCGGTGCAGGTCGCGATCGCGCCGGACAAGAGCGATATCTTCATCACCGCCAACGTCACCGAAGGCGCGGTCTACAAGCTCGGGGAAATCAAGCTTGCAGGCACTCTGATCGCGCCGGAGGCCGAGCTCAGGCGACTGCTGGTGATCGCGCCCGGCCAGATCTACTCGCAGAAGTACATCAGCGCCTCGCAGGAAGCCATCAAGAACCGGCTCGGCGCCGAGGGTTTCTACTTCGCCAAGGTCGAGCCGGTGCCGCAGATGGACGAGGCGAACAAGATCGTCAATATGACGCTGTTCGTCGATCCGGGCAGCCGCGTGTACGTGCGCCACATTAATTTCTCCGGCACCACCCGCAGCGACGATGAGAGCCTGCGCCGCGAACTGCGCCAGCTCGAGGGCGCGTGGCTCTCGAACGTGTCGCTGGAGCGATCCAAGCAGCGCCTGCAGCGACTGGCCTTTGTCGAGAGCGTCGACATGACCACCGATCAGGTGCCTGGCTCGCCCGACCTGGTGGATGTGAATTTCGCGGTCAAGGAGCGGCCGAGTGCCACCATCGGCGGCGGCATCGGCTACTCGGCGGCGCAGAAGCTGGTGCTCAACGCCAACTTGAGCGATAGCAACTTCTTCGGCGGCGGCGACTTCGTCGCGCTGAACGTCGATTCGGGCGCTTACAACAAGATTTACAGTTTCAGCCAGACCGATCCGTACCGCAGCGTCGATGGGCTGTCGCGTACGATCTCCCTGAGCTATCGCGATTCGACGCAGTTCGTTTCCGAGTCCTCAGCGTTCAGTTCGAAGAACATCGCGCTCGGCCTGACTTATGGCTATCCGATCACCGAGTTCCAGGGCATCAGCGCCGGGGTTTCGTTGCAGCGCAACGACCTGCTGACCTTCGCGGCGAGCAGCGCCCAGCAGGCAGTGCAATGGGTGCAGCAGAACGGCCACCCCTACACCAGCGAGTCGGTGCAGACCTTCATCGAGCCGGACGGCAGCACCATCACCAGCAGCACCGCGCTGGCGGGCACGCGCTTCACGACCATGGAGCTGACCGCGGGCTGGCAGTACGACTCGCGCAACCGGGCGCTGTTTGCCGATCGCGGATTTCGCAGCGCACTGAGCTTTACCTACGTGCCCCCCGGCGCCAGCGTGCGTTACTTCCTCAGCAGCTACCAGTTCTCCGGCTATCTGCCGATCTGGCGCAAATTCATCCTGTCGGAAGTGGTACAGCTCGCTTATGGCAAAGGCATCGGCGGGACGACCGGTCTGCCACCCTACAAGCGCTTCTATGCCGGCGGCCCGGACACCATCCGCGGCTACACCGAAGACACGCTCGGCCCGGTGGATACCAACGGCAATCCCTATGGCGGCAACATGCTGGTGGTTTCACGCACCGAGCTGCTGCTGCCGGTGCCCGACAAGTGGCAGACCAGCGCCCGCGTCAGCGTCTTCTACGACAAGGGCAACGTGTTCTCCAACGACGGCACCAAATTCGTGGGTGAGGACCTCCAGACCCCCATCAACTACAATTTCAGCTATCATGCTCTGCGGGATTCGACCGGTCTTTCGGTGCAGTGGCTGGCGCCGTCGCTGGGCATATTCCGCTTCAGCTATGGCATTGCGCTCAATGCGCAGAGAAGCAACGGCATTACATTTCCAGACAGCACCGAGGGCTTCCAGTTCTCGGTCGGACAGTCCTTCTAACTATTGGCAGGAGCAGGCATGAGTCCTCGTTTGCGCAGCGTCGTGGTAACAGCAGTGATGGCTATGGGCGCCGCCGCGACCCCGGCATGGGCCGATCTGAAGATCGGTGTGGTGCAGTACGCGCGGCTCATGCAGGAGTCGCCGCAGGCCAAGGTGGCGCAGGATGCGCTGCGTGGGGAATTCGCCGGCAAGCAGAAGGAGCTGCAGGGGCAGCAGGCTGCTCTGAAGGCCAAAGAAGAGTCCCTGCAAAAGGACGGTGCCACGATGACGCTCGAGCAGCGCACCAAGATCGAGAAGGATCTGCGCGACGGCAATCGCGAGCTGCAGCAGAAGGTCCAGGAATACCAGGACGATTTCAACGCACGCCAGAACGAGGAACTCTCCAAGCTGCAGAAGGCGCTGGTCGAGGAAGTGCAGGCCTATGCGCAGGGTGAGAAGTTCGACCTGGTGCTGGCCGACGGCGTGATCTTCGCCGGGCCGGCGCTCGACATCACCCCGCAGGTGCTCGCAGCCATCCAGGCGCACGGCGTGCGCGCTCCGGCCGCCGGCGGCTCGAGCGGTGGTGCGGCTGCCAAGCCCGCCACGCCGCCCAAGAGCAAGTAACGCCGGGCTGCCACGATGAGCGTGGCGCTCGGAGAACTCGCGGTGCGCTTCGGCTGCGAGCTGCGCGGCGATCCGGACGTGCGCGTCGAATCGGTCGCATCGCTCGGCTCGGCCCAGCCCGGTACCTTGAGTTTCCTCGCCAATCCCAAACTGGCGCCCCAGCTGGAGCAGACCCGTGCCTCGGCCGTGGTGCTGGATGCGCGCAGCGCGGAGCGCTCGCCAGTGCCGGTGCTGATCAGTAGCAATCCGCACGCGCTGTTCGCGCGCATCGCCCTGGTGCTGCACCCGGAAGCGCCGCTGCATCCCGGGATCCACCCCACGGCCGTAGTTGACCCTCGGGCCGACATCGATCCGACTGCTGAAATCGGGGCGCACGCGGTCATTGGCGCCGGTGTGCGCATCGGCCCTCGCAGCCTCGTGGGTCCGGCCAGCCTGCTTGGGGTCGGCGTACGGCTCGGCGCCGATTGCCGCCTGGTGGCGCGCGTGACCCTGGGGGAGCGCGTGCAGCTGGGCGATCGGGTGCTCATTCATCCCGGTGCGGTGCTCGGCGCCGACGGCTTCGGCTACGCACGCGAGGGTGTGAGCTGGCTCAAGGTGCCGCAGATCGGCACCGTGCGCGTCGGCGATGATGTCGAGATCGGCGCCAACACCACCATCGATCGCGGCGCCATCGAGGACACCGCGATTGCAGAGGGCGTCAAACTCGATAACCAGATTCAGCTGGGACATAACGTGCAGATCGGCGCGCACACCGCCATCGCCGCCTGCACCGGCATTTCCGGCAGTACCCGCATCGGCGCGCGCTGCATGATCGGCGGCCAGTGCGGATTTGCCGGCCACATCACGATCTGCGATGACGTAGTGATCACCGGCATGGCAATGGTATCCGGCTCGATCAGCAAGCCCGGTGTCTACTCGAGCGGCATTCCTATCGAGACCTCACGGCGCTGGCGTCGCATCGTGGCGCGGCTGAAATTGCTGGCCGACCGCGATGTGAAGACCAGCGCAGCGGTCAGCGATGCCGCAAACGACTCCGACAGCGAACATCAACAGGATGGGGACGATGACTGAACCGACCGTGCTCGACATCAACGGCATCATGCTGCGGCTGCCGCATCGCTATCCGTTCCTGCTGGTGGACCGCGTGCTCTCGTGTGTCCGCGGACAGACCATCCGCGCGCTCAAGAATGTCACCTACAACGAGCCGTACTTCACGGGTCATTTCCCGCACCGGCCCATCATGCCCGGGGTCATCGTCATTGAGGCGCTGGCACAGGTCGCCGGACTGCTGGCCTTTCTTTCGGCTGATGAGCTGCCGGATGACACCACGCGGTTCTACTTCGTCGGTATCGACAAGGCACGCTTTCGCAAACCGGTAGAGCCCGGCGACCAGCTGATTCTGCAGGCCACCTTCGAGCGCAACGTCAAGGGTATCTGGCGCTGCGCGACCTCGGCGGAAGTGGCCGGCCAGGCAGTGGCGAATGCGCACATCATGATTGCGCCGGATCTGAAACGTGATATCTCGCCGCCGCAGCTCGGAGAGCTGCCGTGATTCATCCGAGCGCGATCGTCTCTCCGGACGCGCGCGTCAGCCCCGACGCCGAAGTCGGGCCGTTCACGGTGATCGGCGCCCAGGTGGAGATCGGACCGCGCAGCTGGATCGGACCGCATGTGGTCATCAACGGTCAGACCCGCATTGGCGCCGACAACAAGATCTATCAGTTTGCCTCCATCGGCGCCAATCCGCAGGACAAGAAATATGCCGGCGGCGCCACGCGCCTGGAAATCGGCGACCGCAACGTGTTTCGCGAGTTCTGCACCATCAATCGCGGCGCGACCCCCGAGCATGGACTGACGCGCATCGGCAATGACAATCTCTTCATGGCGTATACCCACGTTGCGCACGACTGCACGCTCGGCAACAACATCGTCATGGTCAACTACGCGGGGCTGGCGGGGCACGTGGATCTGGGCGACTGGGTGATACTCAGCGGCTACACCGGCGTGCACCAGTTCTGCAAGATTGGCGCGCACGCCTTCACGGCCGCGCTGTCGGGCGTGACGCGCGATGTGCCGCCCTACATCATGGCCGTAGGGCAGCCGGCCGTACCGCACTCGATCAACAGCGAAGGTCTCAAGCGGCGCGGCTTTACGCCCGAGCAGATCCGCAATCTGCGCAACGCCTACCGTATCCTCTATCGCAGCGATCAACCGCTTGCGGCCGCGGTGGAGCAGCTCTCGGCGCTGGTGCCGGCGCAGCCGGAGCTGGCGCCGCTGGTCGAGTTCATCGCCGCTTCGGAACGCAGCCTGATCCGATAATGAGCCGGTTGCGCGTCGCCATGGTCGCCGGGGAGAGCTCCGGTGATGCCCTCGGCGCCGCGCTCATCGAGGCGTTGCGTACGCGCGTACCGGAACTCGAGGTGATCGGCGTGGCCGGCGCGAAGATGCGGGCGGCGGGCTGCGAGGCGATCGCCGATGCGCACGAGCTGGCGGTCATGGGGCTCACCGAGGTGCTGCCGCACCTGCCGCGACTGTTGCGGCTGCGCGCGCGACTGGTGCGCGAGATCACGGCGCGCGCGCCCGATGTGTTCGTCGGCATTGACTACCAGCAGTTCAATCTCAGCCTGGCGCGGCGTCTCAAGCGCCATGGCCTCACGACCGTGCAGTACGTCAGTCCGCAGGTATGGGCCTGGCGCCGCGGGCGTGTGCGCACCATAGGCCGCGCCTTCGACCTGGTGCTGTGCCTGCTGCCCTTCGAGCCCGCCTTCTATCGCGAGAATGCCGTGGCGGCGCAATTCGTCGGTCACCCGCTGGCCGATCAGATTCCGATGCAGCCGGACCGCGCCGCAGCGCGCGCCGCGCTCGGGATCGACGCGGCCGCCACGGTACTGGCGTTGTTGCCCGGCAGCCGGGTGGGCGAGGTTGAGCGGCTGGCGCCGGCTTTCCTGCGCACCGCCGCATTGCTCGCGGCGCGGCATCCCGGACTTGCGCTGATCGCGCCGATGGCCACGCCCGCGGCGCGCCAGGCATTCGAGCGCGCGCTCGCCTCGACACCGCAGGCACCGGCGCCGCGGCTGCTCGATGGCCAGGCGCGTTCTGCGCTGATGGCCGCCGATGTCGCACTCGTGGCCTCGGGCACGGCGACGCTGGAGGCGCTGCTGTGCCGCTGTCCGATGGTGGTGGCCTACCGCTTTGCCACCGTGACGGCCATGCTGGTGCGCGCCCTGCGCCTGGTGCGCGTGCCCTATTTCGCGCTGCCGAACTGGCTGGCCGGCGAGAAGCTGGTGCCTGAGTTTCTGCAGGAAGACGTGCTGCCTGAGCCCATGGCCGAGACGCTGGCAGAACTGCTTGAAGATTCAGCGCGACGCGAGTATCTGCTCAAGCGGTTCGAGGCCATTCATGCGTCATTGCGCCAGCAAGGGGCAGCACTCGCGGCGGAAGCTGTGATTCAATGCGTGCGCCAGAAAGCGGAGGGCAGGGGACGTTGAACGGATTGGTCGCGGGAGTCGATGAGGCCGGACGCGGTCCGCTCGCCGGCCCGGTGGTGGCCGCTGCCGTGATTCTCGATCCCAAGCGTCCGATTCGCGGGCTGCGCGATTCCAAGCAACTCGAACCGGAACAGCGTGAGCGCCTGGCGCAACGCATCCACGAGCGCGCGCTCGGCGTGGCGATCGCCCAGGCTGAGCATCACGAGATCGACCTGTTCAACATTCTGCAGGCCACGTTGCTCGCGATGAAGTGGGCGCTGCTGGGACTGCCGACCCGTCCCACGGCAATCATGATTGACGGTAACTGTACGCCGCAATTGCATGATTGTTTTGGAGATTGCGAAGTCAAAGCGATCGTCAGCGGCGATGCGCTCGTGCCCTGCATCAGCGCGGCTTCGATCATCGCTAAGACCTACCGCGATGCGCTGATGCGCCGGCTCGACGATGAGCACCCGGGCTATGGCCTGGGCGTGCACTTCGGCTATGGCACGCGCGCACACCTCGTGGCGCTCGCCCGACTCGGACCGTCGCCGATTCATCGGCGTAGTTTCAATCCATTACGAACCTGGCTCGTGGAAGGCTTGCCTACCGGCAGTGTGCTCTGCGAGTCTCTCGCCCCGATTGAATTCGATTGACGGTCTGGGGCTTCCGATGACGGTGAAGTTCGTTCATTTGCGGCTGCACACCGAGTACTCGCTCATCGACAGCGTGGTGCGCGTGCCCGAACTGATCGAGGCCGTGGCCGAAGCCGGGATGCCGGCAGTCGCCGTCACCGACCAGTGCAATCTCTTTGCGATGGTCAAGTTCTATGGCGCGGCGCTTGCGCGCGGCGTACAGCCCATCATCGGCGTCGATGTGCTGCTGCACGAGGCAGAGGAGAAGTTCGGCGCTTCGCGTCTGACGCTGCTGTGCCAGGACGCTGATGGCTACCGCAACCTGGCGCGCCTGGTCAGCCGCGCCTACCTGGAAGGTCAGGGCAGCAACGGCGTGCCGCTGGTGCACCGACGCTGGTTCACACGCGAGAACACCGGCGGACTGATTGCGCTCTCGGGCGCCACCGAGGGCGATGTGGGTCGCTCGCTGCTGCGCCAGCGGGAACTCGCCTCGCAGCTGCTGCTCGATTACTGGCTGGAGCTGTTCGATGACCGTTATTACATCGAGCTGCAACGCCTGGGGCGCGCGGATGAACAGCAGTACCTGGAGGCCGCCGTGTACCTGGCGGCCCGGCGCGGCGTGCCGGTGGTGGCGACCAACGATGTGCGGTTCCTCAGTGCCGATGATTTCGATGCGCACGAGGCGCGGGTGTGCATCCAGGACGGTGCGCAACTGGCCGATCCCGCGCGCCGCCGCCGCTATGAGCGCTTGCAGTATCTGCGCCCGCCGGCGGAAATGGCCGCGGTGTTCGCGGATCTGCCCGAGGCGCTGGCGAATACGGTGGAAATCGCGCGCCGCTGCAGTTTGCGCCTGACGCTGGGCCAGGCGCGATTGCCGGATTATCCGGTGCCGGCCGGCACCACGCCCACCGAGTTCCTGCGCAGCGAAACCGAAGCCGGCCTGACTTCGCGATTGGTCAGCCTGGCGCTCGATACGGACGCCGAGGCGGTGGCGCGCTATCGCGCACGGCTGGCGGCCGAGCTCGATGTGATCTGCCAGATGGGCTTTGCCGGCTACTTCCTGATCGTGGCCGATTTCATCCGCTGGGCGCGCGACAATGGCGTGCCGGTCGGCCCGGGTCGCGGTTCGGGTGCCGGCTCGCTGGTGGCCTACGCGCTGCGCATCACCGACATCGAACCGCTGCGCTACGATCTGCTGTTCGAGCGCTTCCTGAATCCCGAGCGCGTCTCGATGCCGGATTTCGACGTCGATTTCTGCATGGAGGGACGCGATCGCGTGATCGAATACGTGGCCACCAAGTATGGCCACGATCGGGTCTCGCAAATCATCACCTACGGCACCATGGCCGCCAAAGCCGTGGTGCGCGATGTCGGCCGTGTGCTCGGCCATCCGTATGGCATGGTCGATCGCATCGCGAAACTGATTCCGTTCGAACTGGGCATCACGCTCGAGGATGCGATTGCCAAGGAGCCGGAACTCAAGCGCCTGCACCGCGAGGATGAGGAAGTACGCAACCTGCTGGATCTTGCGCGGGCGCTCGAGGGCCTGACGCGCAATGCCGGCAAGCATGCCGGTGGCGTCGTGATCGCGCCTTCGGTGCTGACCGACTTCACGCCGCTCTATTGCGAGCCCGGCGGCGGCAACATCATCACGCAGTTCGACAAGGACGATGTCGAGGCGGCGGGCCTGGTGAAGTTCGACTTCCTGGGACTGCGCACACTGACCGTCCTCGACTGGGCCATGGCCACGGTGAATGCCGGGCGCGTGCGGGCCGGGGAGGCAGCGCTCGAACTCGGTACCTTGCCGATGGATGATGCGGCCACCTTCACGCTGCTCAAGTCCTGTGCGACCACGGCCGTGTTCCAGCTCGAATCGCGCGGCATGAAGGATCTGGTCCGGCGCCTGCAGCCGGACAACTTCGAGGACATCATCGCGCTGGTGGCGCTGTTCCGGCCGGGCCCGCTGCAATCGGGCATGGTGGATGACTTCATCAATCGCAAACATGGCCGCAACAGCGCGGCGATCGATTACCTGCACCCGGACCTCAAGAGCGTGCTCGCGCCGACCTACGGCGTGATCCTCTACCAGGAGCAGGTCATGCAGATTGCACAGATCCTGGCCGGCTACACGCTCGGCGGCGCCGACCTGCTGCGGCGGGCCATGGGCAAGAAGAAGCCCGAGGAGATGGCCAAGCAACGCTCGGTGTTCGTCGATGGCGCACGCGCGCGCCGCGTGGATGAGCGGCTGGCCGCGCACATCTTCGACCTCATGGAAAAATTCGCCGGTTACGGATTCAACAAGTCGCACTCGGCGGCCTACGCTTTGCTCTCCTACCAGACCGCGTTCCTCAAGGCGCACTACCCGGCGGCCTTCATGGCCGCGGTGCTGTCGGCCGACATGGATCACACCGACAAGATCGTGACGCTGATCGATGAGTGCGCTCATATCGGCCTTGCGGTCAGGCCGCCCGACATCAACAGTTCCAGCTACGCTTTCGCGATGGCCGATGAGCGCACCATCCGCTACGGCCTCGGTGCCATCAAGGGCGTGGGCCGATCGGCCGTGGATGCCATGGTCGAGGAGCGCGAGGCGCGCGGCAGCTACCGCTGCCTCACGGACCTGTGCCAGCGCGTGGATCTATCGCGCGTGAATCGCCGGGTGTTCGAGGCCCTGATCCGCTCAGGCTCGCTCGATGGCTTCGATTCCGGTCGCGCCCAACTCATGGCCGGGCTCGATGAAGCTTTGCGCTCGGGCGAGCAAAGCGCACGCAGCGATGCCACCGGGCAGGTCGATATCTTTGGCCTCTCGGCGCTGCCCCTGCCTTCTCCCGAGGCGGTCAAGCCTGCGCCCGAGTGGAGCGCCACGCAGCGGCTGGCCGGCGAGCGCGAGACGCTGGGTCTGTACCTGACCGGTCATCCGATCGCGCCCTACGAGCAGGACCTGCGCACCTTTGCCTCGGGAAGGATTGCCGAGTTTGCGCTCGAACGGCCCGCCGGCCCGATCGATCCGGCGCGTGCCTACATGGACGCGCGCAGTGTCACGCTGGCGGGGCTGATTCTGGAGGTCCGGCGGCGGGGTCCGCGTGTGAGCTTCATGCTCGATGACCGCAGCGGGCGGATGGAAGTCACGATGTTCGAGGAGGTCTACCAGCGCTTTCGGGACCTGGTCGTCAAGGACGCCTTGGTCCAGGTCGAAGGGGGCTTGCGGTTCGATGAGTTCAGCGATGCCTGGCGGCTGGCCGCCAAGCAGATCACCGCGCTGGAAGCTGTGCGCGAGCGCCTCGCGCGTACGCTGCTGCTGTGCTGGCCGCCGGCGCCGGGTCCGGGTCTGCTGGAGCGGCTGCAGGCGCTGCTGGCCGCACATCGGGGCGGCCAGTGTTCGGTGATGCTGCGCTATCGCTGCCCGGGTGCCAGCGGCAGCCTGCTGTTTGGCCCGGAATGGAAGGTGAGGCCGGCCCGGGACCTGCTCGAGCAGCTCGAAGGCCTGCTGGGCACCGACACGGTGCAACTGCGCTACACGGCCGAAGCGGCCGCCAGCGAAGCCGTCAGCTCCTGAGTTGCGATCCGGGGCCGGGGCTCGTAGGCTACTGCGCCGATGGCCGTCAGCTTTCTCGATTTTGAGCAACCGATCGCCGAACTTGAAGCCAAGATCGAAGAGCTCGGACATGTAACCTCCGACTCGGAGGTCAATATCGGTGACGAGATCGCACGCCTGCGCGCCAAGAGCCGCGCACTCACGCGATCGATTTTTTCCAACCTGACCCCCTGGCAGATCACGCAGCTGGCGCGTCACCCGCAGCGGCCTTACACGCTCGACTACGTTGCCTCGGTCTTCACCGACTTCCACGAACTTCACGGCGATCGCATGTATGCCGATGACATGGCGATTGTGGGCGGTCCGGCGCGCCTGGATGGACACCCGGTCATGGTGATCGGCCACCAGAAGGGGCGCGATACCAAGGAGCGCGTGCGGCGCAACTACGGCATGCCCAAGCCCGAGGGCTATCGCAAGGCGCTGCGCCTCATGAAGATGGCCGAGCGCTTCGGCATGCCCCTGATTACGCTGATCGATACCCCGGGCGCCTATCCCGGTGTGGGGTCGGAGGAGCGCGGGCAGAGCGAGGCGATCGCCCGCAACCTGATCGAGATGGCCTCGCTCAAAACGCCGATCGTGTCGATCGTGATCGGTGAGGGTGGCTCGGGCGGCGCACTCGCGATCGGGGTCTGCGACCGGCTGCTGATGCTGCAGTTCGGCACCTATTCGGTGATTTCGCCGGAGGGCTGCGCCTCGATTCTCTGGAAGAGCGCGGACAAGAAGGAAGTCGCGGCCGAGGCGCTCAATCTGACCGCGGAGCGGCTCAACGCGCTCGGGCTCGTGGACGAGGTGCTGGCCGAGCCGCTCGGCGGCGCGCATCGCGATCCGGTGGCCATCAGCGCCACGCTGCGCAGCGCCATCGTGCGCCACCTGCGCGAGCTCACCGGAATGCCCGTGGACCTGCTGCTCGAGCAGCGCCAGACGCGCATCTCCTCCTTCGGCGTCTACAGCGAGAGCGCTCCTTGAAGCAAAGCGGCGGGAGGGCACCGGCCTCCCGACCGCGATTCACGCCCGCATGGCTGCGGACGCAACTGCGCGCGCTGGCGGGCCCGCTGCGCGGCGCGCGGTTCTGCATCGCCTACTCCGGTGGCCTGGACTCGACGGTGCTGCTGACGGCACTGGCAGCGCTGCGCCAACGCGCCGGGATCCAGCTGCGGGCGCTGCACGTCGATCATGGGCTACAGGCCGATTCGGCGCAGTGGGCGCGCGCGGCGCGCGCGCAGGCGCGCAAAACCGGGGTCACCTGCACGGTGCTGCGCGTGCAAATCCCGCGCGGCACGGGCGAGTCGATCGAGGCGCTGGCGCGCGAGGCACGCTACGCGGCGCTCACTGCCGCGCTCGCGGCCGACGAGCAGCTGCTCACGGCGCACACCCTGGACGATCAGCTCGAGACGGTGCTGCTGGCGCTCAGCCGCGGCGGCGGCCTGCGCGGGCTCTCGGCCATGAATGTGCGCGGCGAGCTCGCGGGGCGCGTGCTGCTGCGGCCATTGCTGAGTGTCTCGCGTGCGCAGCTGGCGCAGTTCGCGCAGGCGCGCAAGCTTAAGTGGATCGAGGATCCGAGCAATCTCGATGAGCGCTTCGATCGCAATTACCTGCGACGCCGTGTGCTGCCGGCGCTGCGCGAGCGCTGGCCGGCCCTGGCGGTGACCGCCAGCCGCAGTGCCGCGCATATCGCCGAGGCGCAGCAGCAGCTCACGCGATCGGCACGGCGCTCGGCGGCGCGGGCCGCCGATGGCGTGGCGCTGCGGGTGAGTGCCGTGCGCGCGCTGGACCCGCCGGCGCGCCGCAATCTGCTGCTCTACTGGATCGGCGCACGCGGCGTTGCGCTGCCCGACCATCGCCGCCTGGGGGAGATCGCGGGGCCTTTGCTCGAGGCTCGTCCGGATGCGACGCCGCGGGTGCAGTGGCGCGGCGGCGAGCTGCGCCGGCATGGCGATCGGCTGTTCGCGCTGACTGCCCGGGAATCGACCGCCGAGCCTGTGGCGCAGAACTGGGACTGGCGGCACGAGGCCTGGCTTGCGCTCGGCGATGGCTCTTCGCTGGGACTGATCGCCGACGCCCACGGCGATGTGGACCTGGCGAAACTGCCCGCGCCGCTGCGCGTCGAGTTCCGCCGCGGCGGCGAGCGCCTGCACGCAGCTCACGGGCGCGTACCGCTCAAGGACTTACTGCAGTCGCACGATATCGCGCCCTGGCAGCGCAGCGCCGTGCCGCTGCTACTGCGGGGCTCACGCATCGTCGCGGTGGCGGATCTGTGGCTGGCGGAAGCATTCCGCGCCCGGGGGAGCGCTGCCGGGCCGCGGGGCCGGCTGCGCTGGAGACACCGTTTCGATTGAGGCGCGCCGGGCGATTTGCTACCCTGACTGCCCGTCGTCACTCTAGTCCTGCGCAAGGCGGCGGTTCCCTCATGGCCCGATTTGTATTCGTCACCGGCGGCGTCGTTTCCTCATTGGGGAAGGGCATCGCAGCCGCTTCTTTGGGCGCCATCCTCGAAGCGCGCGGTTTGCGCATCGCGATGGTCAAGCTCGATCCCTATATCAATGTCGATCCGGGCACGATGAGCCCGTTTCAGCACGGTGAGGTGTTCGTCACGGCCGACGGCACCGAGACCGACCTCGATCTGGGCCACTACGAGCGCTTCGTGCGCACCACCACCGGACGACACAGCAATTTCACCACCGGCCGCATCTATGAGCGCGTGATCGCCAAGGAGCGGCGCGGCGACTACCTGGGCGCCACCGTGCAGGTCATTCCGCACATCACCGATGAGATCAAGCGCAGCATCATGCTCGGCGCCGGCAATGCCGATGTCTGCATGGTGGAGATCGGCGGCACGGTCGGCGACATCGAATCGCTGCCGTTCCTGGAGGCCATTCGCCAGCTGGGGGTCGAGCTCGGGCGCACCCAGGCCATCTTCATGCACCTGACGCTGGTGCCGATCGTGGGCGGCTCGGGCGAAATCAAGACCAAGCCGACGCAGCATTCGGTCAAAGAGCTGCGCTCGATCGGCATCCAGCCGGATATCCTGCTATGCCGCGGGCGCGACATGCTGCCGGATGAACAGCGCCGCAAGATTGCCCTGTTCACCAATGTCGAGGAACGCGCGGTGATCTCGGGGGTCGACGCCGACGATATCTACAAAATTCCGCTGCTGCTGCACGACCAGGGACTGGATGACATCGTGGTCGACAAGCTGCGCCTCGATGTGCCCGCAGCCGATCTGGCCGCCTGGCGGCAGGTGGCCAGCGCCAAGACCAACCCCGACGGCCAGATTGACGTCGCGATGGTCGGTAAATACGTGCAGATCCGCGATTCCTATATCTCGCTCAACGAAGCGCTCATGCACGGCGGCCTCAAGACGCGCACGCGCGTGAAGCTGCACTACATCGAGTCCACCGACATCGAGACCGACGGCACCGACCGGCTGGCCGGCATGGATGCCATCCTGGTGCCGGGCGGTTTCGGCGAGCGCGGCATCGAGGGCAAGATCCAGGCCGTGCGCTATGCGCGCGAGCACGGCATACCGTACCTCGGCATCTGCCTGGGGATGCAGCTGGCGATCGTGGAGTACGGCCGCAACGTGCTCAAGCTCGCCGATGCTCACAGCACCGAATTCAACCGTGCCACGGCCAACCGCGTGATCGCGCTGATCACCGAGTGGCAGGACCGGGCGCGCGGTGCGCAAACGCGGGATGAAGCCTCGGCCCTGGGAGGCACGATGCGGCTGGGCGCGCAGGACGTGCAGCTGCAGGCCGGCACGGTGGCCCGCGAGCTCTACGGCCGCGATCTGATCGCGGAGCGTCATCGGCATCGCTACGAGTTCAACAACAATTACCTGGAGGCCTATACGCGCGCGGGCCTGCGCTTCTCGGGCTTCTCGCAGGATGGCCTGGTGGAGATCATCGAGCTGCCGAATCATCCCTGGTTCGTGGCCACGCAGTTTCACCCCGAGTTCACCTCGACGCCGCGCGACGGTCACCCGCTGTTCACCGGATTCGTTCGCGCCGCGCGTGCCTATCGCGCCTCGCAATTGCCGGCCGCGGCCGGCGCATGAAGCTCACGCACTTCGAAGCCGGACTCGACCGGCCGCTGTTCCTGATCGCAGGTCCCTGCGTGGTCGAGTCCGAGACGCTGGTGCAGGAAGTGGCAGGCCGCCTCAAGGAGATCACCGCTGCGATCTCGATGCCGCTGATCTTCAAGGCCTCCTTCGACAAGGCGAACCGCTCCTCGCGTACGAGCTTTCGCGGCCATGGGATGGATGCCGGGCTGAAGGCGCTGCAGTCGGTGCAGCGGTTGTTTCAGCTGCCGGTCCTCACCGACGTGCACGAGGACACGCCCATCGAAGAGGTCGCGGCCGTGGTCGATGTGCTGCAGACCCCGGCGTTCCTGTGCCGCCAGACCAACTTCATCCTGCGCGTCGCCGCGGCGGGGCGACCCGTGAACATCAAGAAGGGCCAGTTCCTCTCGCCCTGGGAAATGCAGAACGTGGTCGACAAGGCGCGCTCGACCGGCAACGCACAGATCATGGTGTGCGAACGCGGTTTCAGCTTCGGCTACAACAACCTGGTCACCGACATGCGGGCGCTCTCGGTCATGCGAGCCACCGGCTGCCCGGTGGTGTTCGATGCCACCCATTCGGTGCAGCTGCCCGGCGCGCAGGGTAACGCCTCGGGCGGCCAGCGCGAGTTCGTGCCCGTGCTGGCCCGCGCGGCAGTGGCCGCTGGCATCGCCGGCATCTTCATGGAGACACATCCGCGCCCGCAGGAGGCCCTGTCGGACGGTCCGAACGCGTGGCCGCTCGACCGCATGGACAGCCTGCTTAGGCTCCTGCAGCAGCTCGATTCGATCAGCAAATCACGTCCGTTTGAGGAAGCATCGTTATGAGCCTGATAGCCGACATCCGCGCACGCGAAATCATCGATTCGCGCGGCAACCCGACCATCGAGGCCGACGTCATCCTCAGCACCGGCACGCACGGCCGTGCGGCAGTGCCCTCGGGCGCATCGACCGGCACCCGCGAGGCGGTCGAGTTGCGCGACGGCGACCCCAAGCGCTATGGCGGCAAGGGTGTGCTGCGCGCGGTGGACAACGTCAACACGCTGCTGCGCGAGGTGCTGATCGGCAAGGAATCGATCGACCAGGAGGGCATCGATGCACGCATGATCGAGCTCGACGGCACCGAGACCAAGGGCCGGCTCGGCGCCAATGCGCTGCTCGCGGTCTCGCTGGCCAACGCGCATGCGGCGGCGCTCGATGCGGGGCTGCCGCTGTTCAAGCATCTGGCCGGAACGCGCGAGCCGATGATGCCCGTGCCGCAGATGAACATCATCAACGGCGGCGCGCACGCCAACAACAGCCTGGATATCCAGGAGTTCATGATTCTGCCGGTCGGCGCGCCCTCCCTGCGCGAGGCGCTGCGTTACGGCGCGGAGATTTTTCACACGCTGAAGAAGATCCTCAATGCCAAAGGCATGAGCACCGCGGTGGGCGACGAGGGCGGGTTTGCGCCCGACCTGCCATCGAATGAAGCCGCGCTATCGACCATCCTCGAAGCCATCGAAACCGCCGGCTACAAGCCGGGCCGCGACATTTATCTCGGCCTGGATGTCGCCAGCTCCGAGTTCTACCGTAACGGCAAGTATGAGCTCGAGGCCGAGCAGCGCAGCTTTACGCCGGCCGAGTTCACGCAGTACCTCGCCGATCTGGTCGCGCGCTACCCGATCGTCAGCGTCGAAGATGGCATGAGCGAGGGCGATTGGGCCGGCTGGTCGCTGTTGACGAAGGCGCTGGGGAAAAAGATTCAGCTCGTAGGGGATGATCTGTTCGTCACCAACACGCGCATCCTCGCGGAAGGCATTTCCAAAGGCGTGGCCAATGCCATCCTCATCAAGCCCAACCAGATCGGCACGCTGACCGAGACGTTGGCCGCCATTTCGATGGCCGAGAAGGCAGGCTATGCCTCGATCGTGTCGCACCGCTCGGGGGAGACCGAGGACACCACCATCGCCGATATTGCGGTGGCCACCGCCGCCACGCAGATCAAGACCGGCTCGATGTCGCGCTCGGATCGCATTGCCAAATACAACCAGCTGCTGCGCATCGAGGAGATGCTCGGCGGTGCCCCGCGTTATGCGGGGCGCGATGCGTTTCCGTCAGTGGTACCCTAGCGTCCCCATGAAGTGGCTCGCCGTATCGCTGTTCGCCGCGCTGTTGTTGCTGCAGTACCGGCTCTGGCTGTCCGGCGATGGCGTGCGCGAGGTGTGGCGGTTGCGCTCCGCCGTGACCGTGCAGGAGTCGGAGAACACGCGATTGCTGGAACGCAACCGCCAACTCGGCGCGGAAGTGCGCGATCTCAAGCAGGGTTATGCGGCACTCGAGGAGCGCGCACGCAGCGATCTCGGGATGGTCGCCGGCAATGAGACTTTCTACCAGGTCGTGCCGCCGAAGCCCTCGACCAGCGCGCCTTCCCGTGTGCCTGCCGCCGTGCCGGCCGTCCCGCCGCAGCGGACCGCCGCGGCGCACTGAACCGCCGGATGCCCCGATGCGCTACTGGCTGGTGATGCCTGCGGCCGGGGCCGGCCGGCGCTTCGGCGGCGCCAAGCAGTTCGCGGCGCTGCACGAGCGCACGGTGCTGGAGATGGCGCTGCAGCCCTTCATCGATGACGGTCAATGCCAGGGTGGCGCCATCGCGCTCTCGCCCGGCGAGCCGCGACGCCAGGAGCTCAAGGAGCAGCTGCCGGCGCGATTCGAACTGATCGACGGCGGCGATACGCGCGCGCACTCGGTGGTCAATGGGCTCGTGGCGCTGTCGGCACGTGCGGATGAGCGCGATTGGGTGCTGGTGCACGATGCCGCGCGTCCCTGCCTGAGCGCTGCCGACCTGGCACGGCTGGTGGTGCAGGGCGCGGATGGGCCGGGCGCGCTGCTGGCCGTTCCAGTGGCCGATACCGTCAAACAGGCGAAGGTCCGGGCTGCCGGTGAGCCGGCACGCTGCGCGGCGACGCTGTCGCGCGAGTCGTTGTGGCTGGCCCAGACGCCGCAGATGTTTCATCTCGGTGCCCTGCGCGCGGCGCTCGAGCAGGCACTCAGTTGCGGGCGCGCGCCCACCGATGAGGCGCAGGCCATGGAGTGGCAGGGAGTCGCCGCCACGCTGGTCGAGGCGCGCGACAGCAACATCAAGGTCACCGGTACCTCCGACCTGCTGCTGGCGCAGGCCATCCTGCAGGCGCGCGCGGCGGCCGCGAGCCGGGAGCAGTCATGACATTCAAGGTCGGATCCGGTTTCGATATCCACGCCTTCGGGCCCGGCGAGGGCGTGATGCTGGGCGGTGTGCGGGTACCGCACACGCAGGGCGTGGTGGCGCATTCCGACGGCGATGTGCTGCTGCACGCGCTGGTCGATGCGCTGCTGGGCGCCGCGGGGTTGGGCGATATCGGCATGCACTTCCCCGACACCGACCCGCAATGGCGCGGCGCCGACAGCGGACGTTTCGTACAGCACGCGCTCACGTTGCTGACGCGGCTGGGTTACCGCGTGGTCAATGCCGACCTGACGCTGCTGGCCCAGGCACCCAAGCTCAGCCCCTGGCGCGACGCGATTCGCGACAACGTGGCAAGACTGCTGCAGGTGAACGCCGACTGCGTCAACATCAAGGCCACCACACCTGAGCACCTGGGCTTCCTGGGCCGCAAGGAAGGACTGGCGGCCATGGCGAGCGCGCTGATCGAACGACCTTAGCGGGGCGATCTCGGGATCAGCTGCAGCAGCACCAGCGTCGCGCCGGTGCCGCCGGCGGCGGGGCGTGCGGAGGCGAACGCCAGCACCGGATCGGCACGACGCAGCAGCGTATTGACGGTCTGTTTGAGCACCGGTCCGCGCTGTCCCGAGCGCAAACCCTTGCCGTGAATGATGCGGACGCAGGCGAGTCGCTGGCTGCGCGCGTACTGCAGAAATTGCGCCAGCTGCACCGCGCTCGCCGCAGCGGTCAGTCCATGCAGATCGAGTTCCGCCTCGACCCGGTAGTCGCCGCGTCGCAGTCGGCGCAGCACGGTCTCGGGCACACCCGGACGGCGATAGATCAGCTCATCGCCCGGCTGCGAGTCGATCAGCGGTCCGGGCGCATGCAGGCTCTCGCTCAGGACCGCCTCGCGCTCGGCGCGCGCAAAGCGTGCCCTGGCCTGAGCTCGCCGCGGCTGGGGCAGGGCACGGGGCGCGGACTCGAGCGGGCGCACGTCGCGCATCGCGCGCCGGAACAGCTCCGAATCGCTGATTGCCTCCTCGCCATCCTCTTCGTCGCCGTTCATGGCTCCTCCGCGCCCAGGCATTGAAGTATATTGGCGCGCTTCCATGCCAGCCGCACCTGCCTGATCACCCGTGAAGATACTTGTCAGTAACGATGACGGCTATCGGGCCGAGGGTATCGCGCGACTGCGCGAGGTGCTCTCGACGCTGGGTGAGGTCACGGTGGTGGCGCCGGACCGCAATCGCAGCGGCGCCGGCAACTCGCTGACCCTCGATGGACCGCTGCGGCTGATGCGATCCGAGCCCGGTGTGTATTTCGTGGCCGGCACGCCCACCGACTGCGTGCACTTAGGCATCACCGGTGCGCTCGACATCGAGTTCGACATGGTGGCCTCGGGGATCAACGATGGCGCCAACCTCGGCGATGACGTGCTCTATTCCGGCACGGTGGCCGCTGCCATCGAGGGACGCTTCCTGGGACTGCCGGCGCTGGCGTTTTCCCTGTGCACCTCGCCGAGCGGCGCGCGCCGCTTCGACACCGCTGCACGCGTGGCCGAAACGCTGGTGCTGTCGATGCAGGAGCGGCCGCTGGATCCGACGCTGATTCTCAACGTCAACATCCCCGATCTGCCGTTCGAGGCGCTGGAAGGTTATCGCAGCACGCGGTTGGGGTTCCGTCATCGCTCCGAGGCGGTCATTCCCGCGCGCGACCCCCGCGGCAACACGGTGTTCTGGATCGGTGCTGCCGGGGAAGGCAACGATGCCGGCCAGGGCACCGATTTCAAGGCGGTCGCGGATGGCTTCGTGTCGGTGACGCCGCTGTCCATCGACTTTACGCGGCATGCGGCATTACCCGAGGTCGCGCACTGGCTCGATGCGCTATGAAGGGCGCTCGGCCATGAGCGATCCGCGCTTTGCCGGTATCGGAATGACTTCGGCCCGCACCCGCGACCGCCTGGTACAACGGCTGCGCGATCAGGGCATCACGAATCTTGCGGTGCTGGATCGAATCCGCAACTTGCCGCGCCATATCTTCGTCGACGAGGCCTTGTCGAGCCGTGCCTATGAAGACACTGCGCTGCCGATCGGATTCGGACAGACCATCTCGCAGCCCTACATTGTCGCGCGCATGACCGAGGCGTTGCTCGAGGGCGGGCCGTTGCACAAGGTGCTTGAGATTGGCACCGGCTGCGGCTATCAGACCGCGGTGCTCGCGCCGCTGGTCACCCGCATCTTTACGATCGAGCGCATCGAAGCGCTGCAGAAGCGCGCACGCGAGCGATGCACGGAATTGCAGATTAAAAACGTCCGCTTCCGCCATGGCGATGGAACACTGGGCTGGCGCACGCAGGCGCCCTTTGATGGCGTGCTCGTGGCCGCTGCGCCGCTGACGATTCCCGAGGCACTCACGGCGCAGCTGGCCGTCGGCGGTCGACTCATCGTGCCGGTAGGACCTGAGGGTGAACAGCAGCTGGTGCGGCTCACGCGCCGCGAGCAGGGAATCGAACGGCGCGTGCTCGGACCGGTGTCATTCGTCCCGCTGCTGGGGGGACTGGGCTAAGGATGTCTTCACAATACCGTCAAACCCGGTTGCTATAGATAAGATGAGGAATACAGCTCAACATGCTGATAATGAAAAGAAAGTGCTGAAAACCTCAGGTAAAGTCTGAACAGACTTGCCAGCGGCCCGGATTCACGGCAACATCCTTTTGTCGGCATACACCGACAAGAATTCCGCCGGAGGCTCACCGAAAGAAGACACAGGGCGAAAAATAGGGGAAGACCGAATGGTGAGCAAAAACAAAAACACGGTTGGATAACAATAATGAAGCGGAAACAATTATTCGAATTTGTCAGCTTCGGATAATTCTAGTGATGCAACGATCTTCTCTCCCTGTGTCTTCTTTCGGAGTGCCTCCGGCACTCCCCTTCTCAGGGAAATAATCCCGCCGCCACGTTGCGCTGTTCGCTCGCCAGGATGTTGTAGGTCCGGCACGCAGCGCCGAGCGTCATGCACTCGAGTGCGATGCGTCGCGCGCGGAAGCTGTCACGCACCGCCGCGCTGGCAAACATCTGGATTTCACCGGCACCCAGCAGCACCACGTCGGCGGCCTGCGCGAACAATGGCTCCAGTTGTGCGTCCGTGAGTTCGGCCAGCGAGGTCGCGCTCCAGTCGAGCAGCAGTTGCGTGGGTGTGATGATCACCGGACGCGTGATCAGCTGTTCGCCGATGAGGATCTCGCCATTTCCATAGCGGCGGACCAGATTGATGCGGGAATCAGAGTCGAGCACCAGGCGCATGATCGGTACGATACGCCATGGCGAGTGAGCTGATCCTGGTCCTGCGCGATTTTTCTGCCACCGGCGGCGCCCCGCCACGCGATGCGTCACTGCCGCGCTTGCCGGCGCTCGAGACCCTGCTCGCCCGGGCGCAGCGCGCACCGCTGCAGTATGGCTGGCGGGATCACCTGCGCAGCCGCTTCGCGGCCGCCTCGGAGTGGGCGCTGGCACCGGCGGCGGTCGCTGCCCGCGGCCTGGATGTCACCGCGGCCGGCGCGGACCGGCAGCATTGGCTGGCAACGCCGGTGCACTGTTTCGCCGGGCTCGACAGCGTGCAACTGCATCCGGCCGGTCTGCTGGAGCTGCCGGCCGCGACGCAGTCGGCGCTGGCCGCCGAGTTCAATCTCGTGTTTGCCGATTCGCCGTGGCGACTGCACCCCACGGGTAAACGGGAACTGCTGCTCTCGGGGGCGCCGCTGGCAGCCAGCGCCGCGGATCCGGCCGCCTCGATCGGTGCGGATCTGCGCGATGGTTTGCCGCGCGGTCCTGACGCCGCCACACTGCGGCGCCTGGGGGTCGAGATTGAAATGTGGCTGTATGAACACCGGATCAACCGCGAGCGTCAGGCGCGCGGCGAACTGCCCGTTAGCGGGCTCTGGCTGTGGGGTGCCATGTCGCCAGCCGCGCACGATTCGGCTGCGCCGCGCCCGGCTCGGCGGTCGCCAAACTCCGAGCGACTGTTCGGCGCCGATGCTTTCGTTGAGGCGCTGTGGCGTCTGCGCGGCAGTCCCATCGCGCCGCTGCCGGAGGGTTTCGAGCGTGACGCCGGATCCGCCGATGGCCTGAGCGTGGTGCTGTATCCGACGCTGGATGTCAAAGGTGGTCAGCTGGCGGCATTCGAGCAACTCGAGCAGCGCTGGCTGGCGCCGGCACTGCAGGCGCTGCGAGCGCGCCAGCTATCGGCTTTGAGCCTGCTGGCGGGATCGTTTGCATATCGCCTCACGCGCTGGCAGCTGGCGCGCTTCTGGCGGCCCCGCTCGCCCTGGTGGGAGGCGCTGGCATGAGCGGCATCACGCCTTTGCAGATTGTCCGGCGGGTGGCGGCGGACAGCACCGCGCCATTCGACCATGCCGTGCACCCGGTCCTGCGACGCATCTATGCCGCCCGCGGCATCGTGCACCCGGCGCAGCTCGGGCTGGCGCTGCAGAAGCTGCTGCCCGTCAGCAGTCTTGATGCGGTCGATGCCGCAGCCGAACTGCTCGACACGCACCGGCAGCGCGGCGGGCTGGTGCTGGTGATCGGCGATTTCGATGCCGATGGAGCAACGAGCACGGCCGTGCTGGTGCGCGCGCTGCGGGCCTGGGGCTTTCCGCAGGTCGACTTCCTGGTGCCCAACCGTTTCAAATTCGGCTATGGGCTCACGCCGGAGATCGTGGCACTGGCGCAGCAGCGCGAGCCCGCACTCATCGTCACGGTCGACAATGGCATTTCCAGCAACGCCGGTGTCGCGGCGGCGCGCGCGGCCGGTATCGATGTGCTGATCACCGATCATCATCTGCCCGGAGCCTGCCTGCCGCAGGCCAACGTCATCGTCAATCCCAATGTCACGGGCAGCACATTCCCCAGCCGCGCGCTGGCGGGCGTCGGCGTGGCGTTCTACTGCCTGGTGGCACTGCGTCGCCGGCTCGAGCAGAGCGGTTGCCTGCCTGCAGGGGCGATGCCGGTGGCGGATCTGCTGGACCTGGTGGCGCTGGGCACCGTCGCCGATGTGGTGCCGTTCGATGTCAATAACCGCATCCTGGTCTCGCAGGGGCTGCTGCGCATCCGGGCGGGGCGCTGCGTTCCGGGCATCACTGCCTTGCTCGAAATCGCGCGCCGCGACCGCGAGGGCCTGGTCGCCGGGGACCTGGGCTTCGCCGTGGCGCCACGACTGAATGCGGCCGGGCGCCTGACCGACATGTCGATCGGCATCCGCTGCCTGCTGGCCGATGATCCGGCCGAAGCGCGCGTACTGGCACTGGAACTCGATGCGCTCAACACCGAACGGCGCAGCATCGAGGCGCGGATGCAGGCCGAAGCACGCGCCGCGGTGCGATCACTGCGCGATCAGGGCAGTGGCGTGCAGCGCGCGGGCGTGTGCCTGTTCGATCCGGGCTGGCACCAGGGCGTGGTCGGGCTGGTGGCAAGCCGCGTCAAGGAGCGCCTGCGCCGACCGGTGATCGCTTTCGCTCCGGCCGAGGATTCGACACTGCGCGGTTCGGCGCGCTCGATCCCCGGGGTCCATATCCGCGATGTGCTCGATGCCATCGCCGCGCGCGATGGCTCGCTGATCCACCGGTTTGGCGGCCATGCGATGGCCGCGGGACTGACTTTGCCGCTGGCCTCGCTCGATCCCTTCGCGCGGGCGTTCGATGCCGAGTGCGCGCGAGCGCTGCAGCAGCGCGGCTCGCCGGATGTGATCGAGACCGATGGCGAGCTCAGCGACCCTGAAATCGCGCTGCCCACCGCCCAGGCGCTGCGCGAGGGGGGGCCGTGGGGGCCGGGTTTTCCGGAGCCGCTGTTCGATGGCCTGTTTCGGATCGAGTCCGCGCGCGTGGTGGGGGAGCGGCATCTGAAGCTGCGGCTGGCGGCGCCTGAAGGCCGCGGCCAGTTCGATGCGATCGCTTTTAATCACGTCGACGCCGCGGAGCCGGCGGCACTGCCAGGCGGCATCGTGCGCCTGGTCTATCGGCTGGACAGCAACGAGTACATGGGCGAGCGACGCCTGCAGTTCATCGTCGAGCACCTGCTGCAGGCCTAGCCTGCCTGAGGGCGCGCGCAGTGCCGTGCTAGTATTCGCGCGATGGAAGTCAGCCAGCTTAAGCGTACGCTCAAAGATCTCGAGGAACGTGCCGTCTCCTTGAGGGGGTTTCTTTGAGTACGACCGCAAGAAAGAACGCCTCGAAGAAGTAAGCCGCGAACTCGAAGACCCGGCCATCTGGAGCGCGCCCGAGCGTGCCCAGGAGCTCGGCAAGGAGCGTGCGCGGCTGTCGGCACAACTCGAGGAACTCGATCGCGCCCACACCGCCGTCAGCGACGCGGCCGAGCTGCTCGAACTCGCCGAACGCGAAAATGACGAATCCACGGCGCGCGACATCGAGCAGGAATCCGACGCACTGGAAGCCGGCGTACGGCGCCTGGAATTCAAGCGCATGTTCCGCGGCGAGATGGACTCGCACAGCGCCTTCCTCGACATCCAGGCGGGGGCGGGCGGCACCGAGGCCCAGGATTGGGCGCAGATGCTGTTACGGATGTACCTGCGCTGGGGTGCCGCGCGCGGCTTCGCGTGTGAAGTTATCGACAGCAGCCCCGGGGAAGTCGCCGGTATCAAGAGTGCGAGCGTCTCGGTGCAGGGTGAATACGCCTATGGCTGGTTACGCACCGAGACCGGCGTGCACCGGCTGGTGCGCAAATCGCCCTTCGATTCGGGTAATCGACGCCATACCTCGTTCGCCTCGGTGTTCGTCTCACCCGAGATCGACGATGACATTGCGATCGAGATCAACCCGGCGGATCTGCGCATGGATGTCTATCGCTCCAGCGGCGCCGGCGGCCAGCACGTCAACAAGACCGAGTCGGCGGTGCGCATCACGCACATGCCCAGCGGCATCGTGGTGGCCTGCCAGAATGAGCGCAGCCAGCACAAGAACCGCTCGATGGCCATGAAGATGTTGAAGGCCAAGCTGTATGAGCTCGAGGTCAACAAGCGCAACGCGGCCGCCAAGGTGCTGGAAGATGCCAAGTCGGATGTGAGCTGGGGCAACCAGATCCGCTCCTACGTGCTCGATCAATCCCGCATCAAGGACCTGCGAACCGGCGTCGAGGTCGGCGACACTGCCAGGGTGCTCGACGGTAGTCTGGATCAATTCATGGAAGCGAGTCTGAAGGCGGGACTGTGAACGAGGATGAAAACAAGCTGATTGCCGAACGTCGTCGCAAGCTTGGCGAGTTGCGCGAGCGGGGCATCGCCTACCCGAACGATTTCCGAAGAGATGTGCTCGCCGCGCAGCTGCTATCGATCTATGCCGATCGTGATGCGGCCTGGTTCGAGGCCAATCCCGTTCGCGTCCGTGTCGGCGGCCGCATGATGTTCAAGCGCGTCATGGGCAAGGCGAGTTTCGCCAAGATCGCCGACCGCAGCGGGCAGATCCAGCTGTTCCTGCAGGAGAGCACGCTGGGTGGCGCCTACGAAGCCTTCCGGGACTACGACGTCGGCGACATGCTCGGCGCGACCGGCGAGCTGTTTCGCACCCGCACGGGCGAGCTCTCGGTGCGGGTCGAGTCGCTGCGGCTGCTGGCGAAGTCGCTGCGGCCGCTGCCCGACAAGTGGCACGGTGTTGCCGATACCGAGCTGCGCTACCGCCAGCGCTATGTGGATCTGATCATGACCGACCGCAGCCGCGAGGTGTTTCGCACCCGCACGCGCATCCTGCGCTACCTGCGCGATTTCATGGACGCGCTCGACTTCATCGAGGTCGAGACGCCGATGATGCAGCCAATACCCGGTGGGGCTGCGGCGCGGCCCTTCGTGACCCATCACAACGCGCTCGACATCGACATGTACCTGCGTATCGCGCCGGAGCTGTATCTGAAGCGCCTGATCGTCGGCGGCTTCGAGCGCGTGTACGAGATCAACCGGAACTTTCGCAACGAAGGACTGTCGACTCAGCACAATCCCGAGTTCACCATGCTCGAGCTCTACTGGGCCTACACCGATTATCTCGAGCTGATGGACCTGATCGAGCGGCTGTTGCACGGGCTGGCCGATGGCCTGTTCGCCGGACGTCGGTTGACCTACCAGGGGCGCGACTACGATCTGGGCAAGCCCTTCACCCGGATCACCATCGAAGCGGCATTGCTCGATCGCAATCCGGATCTCGAGCGGGCGCGGCTGCGCGATGTGCCTTACCTGCATTCGGTCTGTGATCGGCTTGGAATTCCCTACAAGCTCCACGATGGCGCGGGCAAGCTGCAGATCGAGCTGTTCGAGAAGACCGTCGAGCACACGCTGCTCGATCCGACCTTCGTCTATGGCTATCCGCTGGAGGTCTCGCCGCTGTCGCGCACCAACGATGCGGATCCGTTTATCACCGACCGCTTCGAGTTTTTCCTCGCCGGACGTGAGCTCGCCAACGGCTTCTCCGAATTGAACGACCCGGAGGAGCAGGCGCAGCGGTTCCGAGCGCAGGTGCTGCGCAAGGACAGCGGCGATGACGAGGCCATGCACTACGACGCCGACTATGTGCGCGCGCTCGAGTACGGTATGCCGCCGACCGCCGGACTGGGCCTCGGCGTGGATCGGCTGGTCATGTTCCTGACCGACAGCCCCTCGATTCGCGACGTGCTGCTGTTCCCGCAGATGCGGCCAGAAGCGTGAACTTCGCGAACGGTGGCGTATCCTGCACGGCCTTCCCTCAAGGAGATATGACGATGAGCAATGAATTCCAGGCCTTCCGACGCGCGCTGACGGCCATCGCCGCGTTCAGCGCCGCGGTCGTGACGCTGTCGGCGTCGCAGGCCGGCTTGGCGGTCGCCGCCGAGAAAAGTGCCGCCCCGGCGGCAGCCACCGCCGCACCCAAAAGCGACAACGACAAGACGTTCTACGCGCTGGGCGTCCTGTTGAGCCGCAACCTGACGGCATTCGACCTCAGCAGCGCTGAGGGCAAGCTGGTCACACAGGGCCTCGCCGATGGCATAGCGCACCACCCCGCGCTCGATCCCGAGGCCTACACGACCCAGGTGCAGGCGCTGGAGCGAACCAGGCTGGGCGCCCTGGACGAGCGGCAGAAGGTTGCCGGACAGGCCATGATCGACAAGGCCGCGGCCCTGCCAGGCGCGCAGAAGACCACCAGCGGACTGGTCTACATACCGCTAGTCGCGGGCACGGGCGCGACTCCCGACAAAGGTGATCGGGTCAGCGTCCTTTATGAGGGCAAGCTCAGCGACGGCACCGTGTTCGACAGCACGGCCAAGCATGGCGGTCAGCCTGTGCCGCTGAACGTGACCGGTGTCATCCCGTGCTGGACCGAGGCGCTGCAGCTGATGAAAGTCGGCGGCAAGAGCCGCGTGATCTGCCCGGCCACCCTGGCCTATGGCGATCGTGGGGCGATGCCGACGATTCTGCCCGGCTCATCGCTGGAATTTCATATCGAGCTGGTCGACATCCTGCCCAAGGCGCCGCCGCCGGCCGCTGGTGCGCCGCCTGCGACGGGAGGCATGCCGGGCTCTGCACCCCCCGGTCATTGACGAGCTCATTGACGAGCTCATTGACGAGCTCATTGGCGGGCGACGGTGTCGATGCGCATCGACAGATCGATGGCGGTGAGGTGCTTGGTGAGCGATCCGACCGAGATGTAGTCGACACCGGTCTCGGCGATTGCCCGCAGCGTCCCTAGGTCGACGCCGCCCGAGCATTCGAGCAACAGCGGCCGCGCATGACTGCGATTGAGCGCCACCGCCGCGCGCACATCCTCGAGTGCGAAGTTGTCGAGCATGACGATGTCGGCGTGGGCATCGAGGGCCTGGCGCAGCTGATCGAGCGTCTCGGCTTCGACCTCGACACGCACGCCCGGGGCATCGCGGCGTGCCGCTGCAATCGCGGCGGCGATCGATCCGGCGGCTGCGATGTGGTTCTCCTTGATGAGCACCATGTCGTACAGCCCGAGGCGGTGATTGGTGCCGCCACCGCAGCGCACCGCGTACTTCTGCGCTGAGCGCAATCCGGGGATGGTCTTGCGGGTATCGAGGATGCGGCACGAGGTGCCCGCGACCGCGGCGACGTAGCGCTGCGTCACGCTCGCGGTGCCCGACAGCAGCTGCAGGAAATTAAGCGCCGTGCGCTCCCCGGTCAGCAGTGAGCGCGCTGAGCCTTCCAGTTCGCACAGGATCGAATCGGCCGCGATCTGCGCGCCATCGTGGAAGTGCCAGCGCACCGCTACCAGGGGATCGAGCTGCCGGAAGGTTTCGTCGAACCAGGCGGCCCCGCACAGCACCGCGCTTTGGCGGCACAGCACGTGCGCGCGCGCACGCGTATGCGCCGGGATGAGGCCGGCCGTGATATCACCCGGTCCGAGATCCTCGCGCAGCTCGCGCGCGACCTGGTCGGCCAGGTCGGAAGGCGGTCGGCTGCTCAGAACGGCAGTGGGTGGTTCGATGCGCCCATGCATAGCAACAAAGGAATCGACAGCACGAAATTCGTGCGCGAGGCCAGCAGGGCGACTTTGCGCGCCTTGGCCTTCTCCTCATCGCTCGCCGGCACGATCCCCAAGATCTTCTTCTGGTTAGGCCAGATCAGCACCCAGACGTTGAAGAGCATGATGGTGCCCAGCCAGCCGCCCAAGCCGATGGTGAGCCCGTAATGCTCCTGGCCCAGATTGCCCAGGGTCACCGCGCTGACAAAGGTTCCGGCGCGCACGAGGTACCAGATGCCCGTCAGCCAGGTGAGGACCGCCGCCCAGCGGAACCACAGCAGCGCCAGCGGGGCGATGTATTTGTTGACGCCGGCGCCGCCCGGCCCGCCTTTATCGGCTGCCGCAGCCGCCATTCCCGGGGTCTGGACCACGTTGAAGTAGTAGAGGAGCCCAATCCACATGACGCCGGCCAGGATGTGGATCCACACGGCCAGCCCGAGCTCGGCGAAGCCAGTCTGCTGATGCACGGCAAAACTGGCAATCAGGGCAAGAATGAAGCCGGTGATGATGGCACCGCGTACGGTCAGGAGCGGGTTCATGACAGTCCTCGCATAAGTTGTTGTTCTGTTTAATTGCGCCGACGGAAAGCCCTGGAAGAATAGGCCACTGGACCCCATAATTCAACGCAGGGCTTTTGTTCACTAAATTGTTCAGGTGCAGGCTAAATGGACGTTAACGATCGTATTCGCAAAGAACTCGGCACCGCACCGGTGGTGCTGTTCATGAAGGGCACGCCGGAGTTTCCGCAATGCGGCTTCTCGGCCCAGACCGCTTCCGCGCTGCGCCATCTGGGCGCGCAATTCCATCACGTCAATATCTTCGAAGACCCCGAATTGCGCGAAGCGCTGAAGCGCTTCTCGAGCTGGCCGACATATCCGCAGCTCTACATCAACGGCGAACTCGTGGGCGGCTGCGACATCGTGCTGGAGATGTACCGCAGCGGTGAGTTGCGACAGGCACTGGAGACCGCGGGCGTCGTAGCGGCCTAGCCGCTTGGTCGACCCCTGGGTCGACCCCTGGGTCGACTAGTCGTCTTCCGGCTCCGGCGGCGCGGGCGAGGGTACCGCCCAGCCGAAGCCCTGCGCGCGCTGATCGGCGCGCGCGTAGCTGCCGGCCAATTCATTACAGATCAGGCAGAACAGATCCGCCGTCCGTTCGGCATCGTAGGTCGCCGAATGCGCCGAGGCCTGGTCCCAGGTCATCCCAGCCACCGCCACCGCCTTGGCCAGCACCGTCTGGCCCAGCGCGGCGCCCGCGAGCGTGGCGGTGTCGAAGCAGGAGAAGGGATGAAACGGATTGCGCTTCATCCCTGTGCGGGTGACGGCCGCGTTGATAAATCCCAGATCGAAAGCCGCGTTATGACCCACCAGCACCGCGCGCCGGCAGCCGTGCGTGCGAATGGCCGCGCGGATGGCACGGAACACGCGCTGCAAGGCATCGCTTTCATCAATGGCCGGGCGCAGCGGATGCCATGGGTCGATTTTGTTCACTTGCAGTGAAGCCGGATCGAGCCGGGAATTCTCGAAGGGCTTCACATGAAAGGAATGTGTCTCGCCGCGGCGCAAGCGTCCATCGGCATCGATGTCGATCAGCACCGCGGCAATCTGCAGCAGCGCATCGGTCCGGCTTTCGAAGCCGCCGGTTTCGACATCGACCACCACGGGCAGAAAGCCGCGGAAACGGCGCGCCATCAGCGGCACCGTGGGCGTGGCGGCGGGCGCCGCTGCCGGCGGCGGGATCGGCGGGAGTTCGCTCATGCGGCGCGCCCGAGGCGCCAGCCGATGCGCTCACCGGCCCGCAACGGCACCAGTTCGGCACCGCCGAAGGGGTAGCTTGCCGGCACAGTCCAGGCATCCTTGACCAGCACGATCGATCCCTGATTGTGCGGCCAGCGATAGAAATCGGCTGCGAACTGCGAGGCGAAGGGTGCCAGCCGCGGCAGCATGCCCTCGGCATCGAAGATCTCCGCATACAGCTCGATGGCCGCGTGCGCCGAGAATATGCCGGCGCAGCCGCAGGCGCTTTCCTTGGCTTGGCGTGCGTGCGGGGCGCTGTCGGTGCCCAGGAAGAAGCGCGGATCGCCGCTGGCAATGACCTCCAGCAGGCTCTGGCGGTCCGGTTCGGTCTTGAGGACTGGCAGGCAGTAATAGTGCGGGCGAAGCCCCCCCTGGAACAGGGCGTTGCGATTGTGCAGCAGGTGCTGCGGCGTGACGGTGGCAGCGACCCCGGCGCGTGCGGTGCGAACGAAATGCACCGCCTCGCGGGTGGTGACGTGTTCGAACACCACGCGCAGTTTGGGCCAGCGCTCGCACAACGGCGCGAGCACGCGTTCGATGAAGCGCGCCTCACGATCGAACACATCGACCTGCGGATCGGTCACCTCGCCATGCACCAGCAACGGCAGATCATGCGCGCTCATGGCCTCGAGTGCGGGCTCAAGCCGCGCCATATCGGTGACACCGGCATCGGAGTGCGTGGTGGCGCCGGCCGGATACAGCTTGCAGCCGGCGATCGAGCCTGCGGCGCTGGCGCGGGCGATCTCCGCGGCATCGGTCCGGTCGGTGAGATAGAGCGTCATGCGCGGCTCGAAGGCCGCTCCTGGCGACAGCGCGGCGCGGATTCGATCGCGATAGGCCAGTACCTGCGCGGTGCTCGTCAGCGGCGGCGCGAGGTTGGGCATGACGATGGCACGCGCAAAGCGCTCGGCGGTAAAGTTTACGACCGCGGCCAGTGCCGCGCCGTCGCGCAGATGCAGGTGCGCATCGTCCGGACGAGGCAGCGTCAAGCTGATGCTCACGCGGGCCGTCTCATCGCTTGCCGTTGCGGCTGCTGCCGCAGCAGCAGCTCGAGTGCCCAGCGCGCGCCGAAGCCGGTGATATCGGTGCCAATATGTGCCAAGCCGCCGCGCCGCATGGCCGCGGCCAGATCCACGTGCACCCAGGGGATATCGGCCACGAATCGCCGCAGGAAGCGCGCCGCGAGAATGTGGTCTCCCTTGCCCTCGACGGCGCACTGCATGACATCGGCGACGGTGCTCTCGATATCGCTGTCGAAGTCCTCGTCGATCGGAAAGTTCCAGACGCGCTCGCCGCTGTCACGGCCGGCCGCCAGCAGCGCCTGGGTAAGCTGCGGCCGGTTGGTGAACACGCCACTGTAGCGCTCGGTGAGCGCGTGGACGCAGGCGCCGGTCAGCGTGGCGAAATCCACGATCAGTTTCGGCCGCGTGCGCGCGGCGAGCGCGAGCGTATCGGCGAGTACCATGCGTCCTTCGGCGTCGCTGTGGATCACCTGTATGGTCGTGCCGTTGCAGGCGCGCACGATTTCCTGCGGCCGGTAGGCAGTCGGGCCGGTGTTGTTCTCGGTGATCGCAAGCCAGGCATCGGCAGCCAGCGGCGATTTCAGTTCCGCCAGCGCCACCAGGGTTGCGAGCGCCACCGCGCTGCCGGACATATCGATGTGCATGTCGAGCATCGATCGATGCGATTTCAGATTGATGCCGCCGGTATCGAACAGGATCCCCTTGCCCACGAGCGCCACCTCGGGCGGGCGCGAACGGCGCCCGCTGCCGCGCCAGCGCAGATGGGCGATGCCGGCGTTGCGGGCGGCATTGGCGCGAGCAACGGCCAGGAAAGCGCCGGCACCGAGCCGCGCGAGCGCGCTTTCCGGATACCAGCGCAATTGCAGATGGCGTTTGCGTGCCAGCGCCCGCAGCAGTTTGAGGTAAGCGGCCGCATCGAGTTTGTTGGGCGGCAGCGCCGTCAGCGTGCGCACCAGATTGTTGGCACGCGCGGTGGCGGCGATGCGTTGGATTTCCAGCGGGGGTGCCGCGTATAACTCGATCGATTTGAGCTGCCAGTGCTCGCCGGGCTGACTGCGGAACTGCGGCAGTGCGAAGCTTGCTGCCCAGGCCGCGCTCAGCAGCGCCTCATACCATTCGGCCGCATCGGGCAGCGCATCGCTGACGATGAGACCCAGCCGCTGCGGCCTGCGGCCGGAAATCTCCGCCATGAGCTTGCCCGCGAAGCTAAGGCGCTCGAATGCGCTGGCAGCGGGCTTGGCCAGGCCCAGCACCGCGTGGGTCTGGCGGGTGTTGGCCAATGCCGTAGCCTGCCATTTGAGCGGCGCCGGCCTGGATCGTGTGCTCAAGGCGCGCCAGCGAGCCGATTCGGGTAACCGCGGCCAGAGGCTGGTATCGCCCACGCCCGTAATGACGACCAGGGCATCGAGCGCTTCGGCCGCACGCGTATCCGGCAGTTCCGGATGGCGTTTGAGCGCCGCCACGGTGCAGTCGGGAATCGTTGCCGCGCCGGGCGTGCGCCGACGCCCTTTGTGCTTGACCATGCTCATGAAATCGTAACACAGCGCCGCCAGTGGAATTTCTCGCTAGAATTGCAGAATGAATGACGTCACTCCGCCCGCCGACCTGGATCCGGTCGAGACCCGCGAATGGCTGGCCTCAATCGATTCGGTACTGCGCGCCGAGGGCCCGCAGCGAGCCCATTACCTGCTGGAGCGGTTGATCGATCACACGCGCCGTTCCGGGGCCTATTTGCCGTTTCGCCCCAATACGGCCTACGTCAATACCATCGCCGTCACGGCGCAGCCCGAATACCCCGGCGACCGATCCCTTGAACGCCGCATCGAGGCCTATATCCGCTGGAATGCCATGGCAATGGTGGTCCAGGCCAATCGAAAATCGAGCGAATACGGCGGCCACATCTCCAGCTACGCCTCCTCGGCGACGCTGTATGAGGTCGGGTTCAATCATTTCTGGCGCGCGCCCAGCCCCGAACACCCGGGCGATCTGATTTACATGCAGGGCCATTCATCGCCGGGCATCTACGCGCGTGCCTATCTCGAAGGCCGCCTGAGCGAGGGTCAACTGAGCCGTTTCCGGCAGGAAGTCGGGGGCGACGGGCTTTCCTCCTATCCGCATCCCTGGCTGATGCCCGACTTCTGGCAGTTTCCGACCGTGTCCATGGGCCTCGGGCCCATGATGGCCATCTACGAGGCGCGCTTTATCCGCTACCTCGAAAATCGCGGCCTGGTGGCACCCTCCGACCGCAAGGTCTGGGCGTTCTGCGGCGACGGCGAGATGGATGAACCGGAGTCGATGGGTGCGCTGACCATGCCGGTGCGCGAGAAGCTCGACAACCTGATCTTCGTGGTCAATTGCAACCTGCAGCGTCTCGATGGTCCGGTGCGCGGCAACGGCAAGATCATCCAGGAGCTCGAAGCGGCCTTCCTCGGCGCGGGCTGGAATGTCATCAAGGTGATCTGGGGTTCGCGCTGGGATCCGCTGCTGGCCCGCGACACGGGCGGCAATCTGCAGCGCGTCATGGAAGAGTGCGTCGACGGCGAATATCAGAATTTCAAGGCCAAGGGCGGCGCCTACACGCGCGAGCATTTCTTCGGCAAGGACCCGGTGCTGAAAGAGATGGTGGCCAACATGTCCGATGAGGACATCTGGTACCTCAATCGCGGTGGCCACGACGCGCGCAAGGTGTACGCGGCCTACGAGGCCGCCGTCAACCACCGCGGCCAGCCCACGGTGATCCTCGCCAAGACCGTCAAGGGATTCGGCCTCGGCAAGAGCGCCGAAGGACAGATGGTCGCGCATCAACAGAAGAAGCTCGACGACGCCGCTCTCAAGGAGCTGCGCGATCGATTCAATATTCCGGTGTCGGACGCGGACATTGCCGGACTGCCGTTCCGCAAGCCCGCCGACGACAGTCCCGAGATGCGCTACCTGCAGGGACGCCGCAAAGTACTCGGCGGTTATCTGCCGGTACGTAAGCCTTCCGCGCCGCGCCTGGTCGTGCCGCCGCTCGAGGCGTTCCGCTCGCTGCTGGATGGCACCGGCGATCGCGAGATTTCGACCACCATGGCCTTCGTGCGCATCCTGACGGTGCTGCTCAAGGACAAGGGCATCGGCAAGCACATCGTGCCGATCGTGCCCGATGAGGCGCGCACCTTCGGCATGGAGGGATTGTTCCGGCAGATCGGCATCTACTCGGCCGTCGGGCAGCTGTACACGCCGGTCGATTCCGAGACGCTGATGTCCTATCGCGAGGACAAGAAAGGACAGATGCTCGAAGAGGGCATCAATGAGGCGGGTTCGACCTGTTCGTGGATCGCGGCCGCGACTTCCTACGCCAATCACGGCATCAGCATGGTGCCGTTCTATATCTACTACTCGATGTTTGGTTTCCAGCGCGTGGGCGATTTCATCTGGGCGGCGGGCGACATGCGCGCGCGCGGGTTCCTGCTCGGCGCCACGGCCGGACGCACCACGCTGGCAGGCGAGGGCCTGCAACATCAGGATGGCCACAGCCACCTGGTGGCCACGACGCTGCCGAGCTGCCTGGCCTACGATCCGGCCTACGCTTACGAACTGGCGGTGATCATCCAGAGCGGCCTGAAGCGCATGTACCTGGATGATGAGAGCGTGTTCTATTACATCTCGGTCATGAACGAGAACTACGCGCAGCCGGCCATGCCGGCCGGCGCGGAAGAGGGCATCATCAAGGGTGGCTATGCGCTGCGCAGTGGCGTGGCCGGCAAGGTGCGCACCACGCTGCTCGGCAGCGGCACGATCCTGCGCGAATGTATCGCGGCCGCGGATTTGCTGGAGAAGGATTTCGGTGTCGGCGCCGACGTCTTTTCCATCACCAGCTTCAGCGAATTGCGGCGCGAAGCGCTCGAGTGCGAGCGTTGGAACCTGCTGCATCCGACGGAAAATGCCCGCACGCCCTACGTGCAGACGCTGCTTGCCAACCGCGAGGGCCCGATCGTCGCGGCCACCGATTACGTGCGCAACGTTCCCGACCAGATTCGATCGTGGGTGCGCCCACCGTACGTGACGCTCGGCACCGATGGCTATGGCCGCAGTGATGCGCGTGCCGAGCTGCGCTGGCATTTCGAAGTCGATCGCAATTTCATCGCGCTGGCAGCGCTCAAGGCGCTGGCCGATGAGGGGCGCATCGGACGCGACGTGGTCGCAGCGGCAATGCAGAAGTTCGGCATCGACCCGGATAAGGTCGACCCGCGCAACGCCTGACATTCAAGGAACCGCCTTGGCTTCGAAAGATATCCGTGTGCCCGATCTGGGCAGCTTCAAGGACGTGGCCGTCATCGAGCTGCTGGTCAAGCCCGGGGACACCATCGAGGTCGACACCCCGCTGCTGACGCTCGAGACCGAGAAGGCGACCATGGATGTGCCGTCGGCGGATGCGGGCGTCATCGAAAAGCTGCACGTAGAGAAGGGCTCGCTGGTCTCCGCCGGCAGCCTGATCGCGACGCTGCAGGTAGCAGATGCGGCAGGGGCCAGCGCAGGCGGGCAGGGTGATGCTGCAAAGCCTGCCGCACCCGCAGCCGCGACTGAACCCGCAGCCGCCTCCGCGCCGGCATCGGCACAGGCTGCACCGGCAGCAACGCCCGTGCCGGCCGCGCAGCCAGCGCAGCGGGCCGCAGCAACGCCCGAGGCGGCATCAGCGCCCGCGCCGGGCGATACCCCGCGGGTGCCGGCGGCGCCGGCGGCCCCTGGCCAGGCGCTGCCGCCCGTCAGCGAGGAGGGCATTGCGCGCGCCCATGCCAGTCCATCGGTGCGCAAATTCGCGCGCGAACTCGGCGCCGATCTGCTGCGCATACAGGGCAGCGGCCTGAAGGGACGCATCACTGAAGAGGACGTGAAAGCCTACGTCAAAGCGGCGCTGGCGAGTGGCGCTGGCGCAGGGCCCGGCGGCGCCGATGGCATTCGCAGCTGGCCCGCGGTGGCGTTGCCGGACTTCGCGCAGTTCGGACCCATTGAGGTCAAGCCGCTGTCGCGCGTGCAGCGAATCTCGGGGCCGAGATTGCATGCGAGCTGGGTCAATCTGCCGCACGTCACCCAATTCGATGAAGCCGATATCACGCAGCTCGAAGAGACGCGCAAGGGCCTGAAGGCGGGATCGGAAGGAGCCGGCGTCAAACTCACCACACTGGCATTCATCGTACGTGCCTGTGTCAAGGCGCTGGAGGAATACCCGGCGTTCAACACCTCGCTGGATGCGCGCGGCGAGAACCTGATCCACAAGAAATATCTGCACATGGGCATCGCAGCCGATACGCCCCATGGGCTCATGGTGCCCGTGATCCGCGATGTGAACCGCAAGGACGTTTACGAGATCGCGCGTTCGATCTCGACGCTGTCGCAGAAGGCACGCGGCGGCAAGCTCAGTGCAGCCGATATGCAGGGCGGCTGTTTCACCATTTCCAGTCTCGGTTCGCTCGGCGGCACCGGATTTACGCCCATCATCAACGCACCCGAAGTAGCCATCCTGGGCGTATCGCGCTCGACGCTGCGGCCGATTTACCAGGGCGAGAATCTCGTCCCCCGCCTGATGCTGCCGCTGTCGCTTTCCTACGATCATCGCGTCATCGATGGGGTCGCCGGTGCCCGCTTCATGAGTTTCGTGGTCGCCGCACTGGCCGATGTGCACGGACTGCTCGAGGCCGTGCCATGAGCCGGATCGATGTGGCTTGCCCGGATCTCGGGGACTTCAAGGACATTCCCATCATCGATGTGCTGGTCAAAGCAGGCGACAGCATCGAAGTGGATACACCGCTGGTCACGCTCGAGACCGACAAGGCGACGATGGATGTACCGTCCCCGGCGGCCGGCACGATCGTGGAGTTGCTGGTGGGCAAGGGCAGTCGCGTCTCGAAGGGCACGCTGCTGGTGCGGCTCGAGTCTGCTGCTGCCGCGCAGCCGGCGCCAGAGCCGGCTTCCGCGAAGCCGCAACCGCCGCCTGCCGCAGCGCCGGCGAAGCCCGCGCCTGCACCTGCGCCCGCCCCCGCGCCTGCGCCAAAGCCCGCTGCGCCGGCGGCGGCCATTGAAGAGCCCGCCGCCACTCGCACTGCGCAGCTGCTGGTGCTGGGCGCGGGTCCCGGCGGCTATACCGCCGCATTCCGCGCCGCGGACCTGGGACTCAAGGTCACGCTGGTCGAACGCTGGAGCACGCTCGGCGGAGTCTGCCTCAATGTGGGCTGCATTCCCTCCAAGGCGCTGCTGCATGCGGCTCGCGTGATTGAAGAAGTGCACGAGATGAGCACGCGCGGCATCGTGTTCGGCAAGCCGCAGGTGGATCTCGTCAAGCTGCGCGAATGGCGCAGCAGCGTGGTGCGCAAACTGACCGGTGGCCTTGCGGCGCTGGCCAAGCAGCGCAAGGTCGAGGTCGTACGCGGGGAGGCGAAATTCCTGAGTCCGCACGTGATCGAAGTCACGGCCGCCGGGAAAAGCGAAACCATTCGCTTCGAGCAATGCATCATCGCCGCCGGCTCCGAGTCAGTGCGGCTGCCTTTCCTGCCGCAGGATCCGCGCATCATCGATTCCACGGGGGCGCTGGAATTGCCTGACAATCCAGGCGAGTTCCTGGTTATCGGCGGCGGCATCATCGGGCTCGAAATGGCCTGTGTGTTCGACGCGCTCGGCGCGCGGGTCAGTGTCGTGGAGCTCACGCCGCAGTTGATGCCCGGCTGCGATCCGGATCTGGTGCGCCCACTGGAAAAGCGCATCAAGTCGCGTTACGCCGAGGTCCTGATCAATACGCGCGTGGTTGCCGTTACCTCCGCGGCCGAGGGCATTCAGGTGACGATGGAGGCAGCAGGCGGGGCGCGCACCACCAAGCGCTACGATCATGTACTGGTCGCAGTGGGGCGATCGCCCAACGGCGGACGCATCGCGGCCGAGCGCGCCGGCGTCACGGTCGACAAGAGCGGCTTCATCGCCACCGACAAGCAGATGCGCACCAATGTGCCGCACATCTTTGCAGTCGGCGATATCGTCGGTCAGCCCATGCTCGCTCATAAGGCGACACATGAAGCCAAGGTGGCCGCCGAGGCGGCTGCGGGTCAGAAAAGCTTTTTCGATGCGCGCGTGATTCCGTCGGTGGCCTACACGGATCCGGAGATTGCCTGGGCGGGCCTCACCGAAACCGCCGCCAAGGCCCAGGGCATCGAATACGAGAAAGCGAGTTTTCCGTGGATGGCGAGCGGCCGCTCATTATCGATCGGACGCGATGAAGGACTCACCAAGCTGCTGT
>Ga0302181_10000184_pt1 | contig 56952 bp, 51 predicted proteins | sample I_Palsa_E3_3_FD_198786 | JGI IMG/M metagenome (GOLD analysis project Ga0302181, IMG submission 198786) | Peat permafrost microbial communities from Stordalen Mire near Abisko, Sweden - I_Palsa_E3_3 | ecosystem: Environmental > Terrestrial > Soil > Palsa > Peat permafrost | place: Sweden...
GTGTCCCAGTCAGTCCCAAGCGAACCCAAAAAGCTTGACCTGGACTGCTCAAGCCGGTGCTCCAGGAAGTCTCACCCTGTCATCGTAGGCGCTGGGGGGGAAGGGGGGGAAGAAACACCTGCTCGACGAGGGGGTGCTGCAATCGCCGTACGGTGGTCCGTTGGCTGACTGGGAGTGGGCGTCATCTCAAGTGCAGTCGCAGAGAGAGCGTCGAACGTCCAGCCCAGGTGCCGCTTGAGATCAGCCCTGGTATGCGGTTACCAATGGTGTCTCGTCAACGGACCGCGGATTCTCGGGTTGCTTGTCGAAGAGCTGCCGAGCACTGAGAGGGACACGAGACGGGCGCCAAGCGGGCTTCATCTCCATTTCGGTGATGTGGGCGTCGGGCGGCGAGAAGGCGATCCCAAGAACAAGGCGGGCCACCGTCTCAGGCAGCAGGAACTCAGAGGCGTCATAGGGTCTTCCCTCAAGGGCACACACCTTCTCCTGCATTGGGGTCGCAACACGACCGAGGTACAAGCTCGTGAGACGGACCCCGTTCTCGAGCTCCTCTTGATGCAATGCCTGGGCAAACGTCTGCAGAGCGGCCTTGCTGGCCGTATATGCCGCTTTGTTCGCCGGTGAACCCGATACAGCCGTGGAGTTGAGGATGATTACTCGACCCTGCGCCTTTCGCAGCGCGGGTAGGAAGCGGCGAGTGGTTTGGACAACGTCGAAGAGATTGGCCTCGAATATCTCCTGCCACGCGGACCCGGGCGTTTCACCAATACTGCCCTGGTCGAAGGCCCCGGCACAGTGCACGAGGAGATCCACCTCGTGGTGGTCACGCGGCGGCCCGCCGGATCGACTGATTGCAGTGACCGCGAAATGTTCGCTGAGGACGTTGCAGACGATACTGCCGATGCCGCCATTTGCCCCAGTTACTACTGCCACCGGCTCGTCGGGGACCATGTCCCATGATCGCAGGGACAAATCAACGGCAGCCCAACAGGCGCACAACATTGGGCTCGTCCACCACTTTGAGGTTCGGGTTCGGCCCCGACTTCGGTTCCTGAGTCTTGTCGCAAGATGACCCGATGCGTGTCCGGCCGGCTGAGCACATCCTCGACACCTGCGCCGAGCGCCCTGGGCGCCGCAAATTCAATGCTCCAGCCGTTGTTCCAGTGGTGGGTCACCCCCAGCGGCGGTTGGTACGTTCTCCCTGCATCAGAGCTGTGGGCCGTACAGGACTCGAACCTGTGACCCCTTGCGCGTCATGCAAGTGCGCTACCAACTGCGCTAACGGCCCGTCCGAAGCACCATACCACCAGGACAAATCCGCCGATCAACGAACGCTCCGTGTTCGGAGGGACGACACCAGCGCCACGGGCCCGTCCATCAGCCGTCACGGCACCGGTAGTACCTCGGGTGCCACCGGCCACAGGAAGTCGCGCCGATCCATGGGGGCTACTCCGTTGCCCGATCTCCACTCGTCGTACGACTCCGCCCATTCGCGGTGCCAACCGATCTGCGCCTGGTGAAGGACGTGGGGTTCGGCCTCGTCCAGCTCCTTGAACCGGGCGGCCAACGCACACAGAACCCTGGCCGATGCGACGGCATCGGCACACGCGTCATGCGCATGTCCGATGTCGATGCCGTAGTGCTCGCAAAGGGCACCCAGCGTGCGACGACCCTTGCGAAAACGATCGAGATGCCGGTCCAACACGACCGCGTCGAGTACCGGCCCGCCCCAACCCCGCTCCACCAGACCCGCTCCGCACAGACCTCGAGACTGGGCATCGAGAATGGTCAGGTCAAAATCGAGCTTCATCCCGACCAGGGGTACCCCCCTCTCGCCAGCCGAGATCACTGCCTCGGACACCAGTTCGATCGCCTCCCTCAGGGGAATTCCCTCGGCCCGGGCCCGCTCGGTGGATATTCCGTGCACCTCCATGGCTTCGGCCGGAATCTCCCGTCCCGGATCCACCAGACCCGAGGACGTCGAGACCAGATCCCCGGCTACCACCCTCACCAGTGCATAGGAGACCGGAACGTCGTTGAAGCGGTCGACACCTGTCGTTTCGAAGTCAAACCCGAGCACCTCGCCCACCGCCCAATTGCCCATGTTGCGAGCTTTTCACGGGGGTGTGACACCAATGGGGGATGCCCCGTGACGGGCTACACCCGCTCGGGCTCGTCCCCGATCTTACCGAGCGGGATGCGCCAGATCAGTCGGGTTCCGCCCTCTCTCGATGTTCCCAGCTCGAGACTCCCGCCCATCCGCTCCGCCCGGGTGCGCATGTTCCTCAGGCCGCGCCCATCGGCCCCGGCTCCACCCATCCCCCGACCGTCGTCGACGACGACGAGGCGTAACTCCTCCCCCGCCGCGACGGTCACGGCCACGTGGGAGGCGCCGGCGTGCTTGCTGACATTCGTCAGCGCCTCCCGCAGGGTCGCCAGCGCGTGGTCAGCGACCACGCCGGACACGGCGGTATCGACCAATCCGGTGAACGTGACGTGGGGCACCGCCCCGATCACCGGGGTCATCTCGTGCAGGAGATCAAAGACCATACGACGAAATCCGTCGTGGTTGATGGTCATCTCGAGGTTGAATATCGCCGTGCGGAGATGGCGAATGGTCTCGTCCAATTTGTCGATCGCGTCGCCGATCCGGCGGGCCACCTCGGGCCGCTCCACCAGCCGGGCGGTCCCCTGGAGGGAGAGCCCCACGGCGAAGAGCCGCTGGATCACCGTGTCGTGGAGATCTCGCGCGATGCGGTCCCTGTCCTCGGTCAAGGTGTGGTCACGCGCCACTCCGTGGAGTCGGGCGTTCTCGATGGCGATGCCCGCGGCCATCGCCAACGTCACCGCGGTGGCCTCGTCCTCGGCCGAGAACTCGGGAGCGTCCTTCTTGTCCGTGAGGTAGAGGTTGCCGTACACCTCGCCGCGGACCCGAACCGGGACGCCGAGAAACGACTTCATGGCGGGATGACCGGTCGGGAAGCCGTAGCTGTCGGGGCTCTCGGAGATGTTGGAGAGCCGCAGGGGCTTTGCATCGATGATCAGCGTGCCCAGGACACCCCGACCGCTCGGACGAGGACCGATGGCGAACTCCTCGTCCGGGTCCAGACCGACGGTGAGGAACTGATCGAGGGTCGTGCCGCTCTCACTCAAGACGCCGAGCGCCCCGTAGCGGGCATCCACCAGCGAGCACGCCTCGGCAACCAGGTGGCGGAGCACGACGGGAAGGCTGAGCTCTCCCTCCATCATGAGCATCGCCTGAACCAGCCGCCTCAGCTTGACCGGATCAACGATCTCGTCGAGGGGCCGCACCCCCTCTAGGGTAGTTGTCGGACGGAGAGCCGAAAAGGGCCAAGCTGAGCCGCCAATTAAGGCGGGCTATACCGAAGGCCTACACCGTGGCAAGATTATGTCGATGTCGATTCGTATTTATGTGCTCGATGACCATGAGTTGGTCCGGACCGGGCTGCAGACGTTGCTCGAGTGCGAAGAGGACATGGAGGTCGTGGGGCAGGCCGCCACGGCTCAACAGGGGTTGGAGGAGATCTGCTCCCTCCTGCCCAACGTGGCGATACTCGATGTCCGCCTGCCCGATGGGAGCGGCATCGAGGTGTGCCGGGAGATCCGCTCTCGCTGTCCCGACATCGCATGCCTGATGCTGACGTCGTACGCCGACGATGAGGCCCTCTTCTCGGCGATCATGGCGGGCGCAGCTGGTTACGTCTTGAAGGAGGTCGGCGGAAGCGACCTGGTCGGGGACATCCGCCGGGTGAGCCAGGGTTCGTCCCTCATCGACGCCAACCTCTCCAAGGAGATCTTCGACCGCCTGCGCAAGAACCAGACGACCGAGGCACGCCTGTCGAGCCTCTCGCCGCAGGAGCGCAAGGTCCTGGACCTCATCGCCCTCGGCCGCTCCAACCGCCAGATCGCCGAGGAGATCTTCCTGGCTGAGAAGACGGTCAAGAACTACGTATCGAGCCTTCTGTCCAAGCTGGGGATGCAGCGGCGGACCGAAGCCGGGGTCTACGCGGCCATCCTGGCCGAACGACGGACGCTCAGGCCCTAGGGCACGAGCCGCCGGGAGCGCCTGACGGGCGAGCCCCGACGCCCTCCTCAGATCGGATCGATCTCGATTCCCCGCCTCCGGAGCATCTCCTCGAGGCGCCGACGCTCCGAGATGGGGTCGACGAATCGTGCCGGATCGTGCTCGATGGACAAGGCTGCACAGAGGGAAAGCAAGATCCGGTCGTGGTCGAGCTCGCGCGCCAGATCCTCGGCGACAACGTGCTTGTGCAGCGCGGCGCGTCGACGAAGCCGGAGGCGGCACTGCTGAAGATCGGCGACCAGTTCTTCCTTTGACGCCGGGATCTCGTCGGGGTCCGCGCTCAGGCAGAGGTCGCTCAGGAGCTCGCTGTACATCGACACACCTCAGGCTTACCTAAATGGGGGCTGAACGACTAGGGCCGAAATCCCCAAACTTCTGGAAATCCGCCACTCGCCGGAGCACAATCCGCCACTCGCCGGAGCACGAGCAGATCCCCCAGGGCGTCGCCAGCCCCTCTCGTGGAGAAGGGATCCGGGGCCTATGCCGACTGACCGGCTCTGGCCAGGACCTCCTCGGCCGACTCGGAATTCCGAGCCGTCACGGTGCCCAAGCTGGCCGAGAGGCGCACGTCGCGCCCGGTCACCGCGATCGGATCGTCGAGGACATCCTGGACACGCCGCATCAACGGACCAGCAGCCAACTCGTTGTCGATCGTCATGACGGCGACCAGCTCGCTCTCCCCCACCCGGCTGACCGTGTCCTCGCTGCGCAGCATGGACGTCAGACGCCGGGTCACCCGGCAGAGGACTTCATTGCCCGAGGTGTACCCGAGTTCGTCGTTGATGTTCCTGAGGTTCCGCAGGTCTATGTGGGAGACGATCACACAGCCACCGTGCCGCTGACTCCGGGTCAGCTCCCGGTTCAGCCGGTCGAGGAGCAGCATGCGATTGGCCAGACCGGTCAAGGGGTCGGCCAACGCCAGCTGCCACAGTTCGTCATACCTCCCGATCAGTTGCGGAAGACGGTCCGGGGGGGGTCCGCTGAAATCGCCAAACGAGATCTCGCGGAACATCGCCTCCAGACTTCCGAGATCCTCGACCGATGATGACTCGACCGATGATGAGACGCCCGTCCCCTCGGGCGACACGCCTGGCTGGCTGAGCAGACTGAGCTCCGCCGCACCCTCCTCGGACGCCGTACCCGCCGTACCCGCCGTCCCTGTCGGCGCTTCGTCTGGACGTGCTGCAGGTCGTTTCATTCGCATCGACACCCTCTCTGCACCGGTACCCAGCATTTTAGCCGCTACCGGTTCAGCCACTAGGTGCATAAGTCCTGAATATCCCTAACGGGCCGCCCTTCCGGCACGTGAGGCCGGCGGGGAGGTGCCGGTCCGACAGGATGTCCTCGGGCTAATTTTCCGGCGGTGGACTCCACCCCGCCGGATCCGGACGACCGTCCCGAGTCGCCTCGGGAGAGGGCCGAGAGATCGGTGCTGCCCCTGGCCACGTCGATCGACGGCCGGTCCTTCTCGTTCCAGGCCTCCCTCTACGATCTCGAGTTCCGCGTCGGTGGCTATGTGATGCTGACCGACGGAGCCGACGAGTGGCTGGGGCAGGTTATGACGCTCGAACTCGGCTACGTCGAGGACGACGGTGGCGACTCCCTCCGCGGGCCGCGCCGGGTGACGGCAGCTCTCGGCACGGGCACGGTGCTCGTGGCGGCCCGTCCGTTCCACAATGCCGTGGTGGAGCGGGCGATGGCGGCGCAGGTCGCGGCGTGGCTCGATGCCGGACGCGCTCCGCACGGGTCGCTGGACATCGGGGAGCTCGCCGACGTTCCCGGGGTGCCGGCCCGCCTCGATGCGGGTGGCTTCAATCGACATACGTTCCTGTGCGGGCAGTCCGGTTCGGGCAAGACCTACTCGTTGGGCGTCGTGCTCGAGCGCCTCCTGACCGAGACCGAGCTGCGCGTCGTCGTCCTCGATCCCAACTCGGACTACGTGCGCCTTGCCGACGTACGGCCGGGCGCTGAGAGCGATACGGCCACCCGCTACCGCCTCGCCGCACGACAGATCGAGGTCCGTCGGGCTGCGTCCACCGGAGGCGAGCCGCTGCGCGTGCGGGTGTCCGAGCTCGGCCCCGACTGCCGGGCGGCGCTCCTGCAGATCGACCCCGTGGCGGACCGTGAGGAGTACGCCGCCCTCACTGAGCTGCTCGAGCACGATGTGGCCGGCCGGCCCCTGATCAGTGGGATCGATGCTCTGCTGACCTCCGACCTACCCGGGGCACGCGAGCTGGGGCTTCGGGCGGCAAACCTCGGCGCGCTGCAGTGGGAGATATGGGAGCGGGGAGCGGGTGGATCACTGCCGCAACTCCTCGTCGGCGGCGCCTGGCGCTGCCTGGTCGTCGATCTCGGATCGCTCGAGACACCTGAGGAGCAGTCTGTCATCGCCGAGTCGGTGCTCGACACGCTCTGGCGTCACCGCCGCGACCACAGGCCGGTGCTGATCGTGATCGACGAAGCGCACAACGTGTGCCCGCAGCGACCCGAGAGTCGCGTCGTCGCCCTGGCGACCCGTCGCGCCGTCCAGATCGCCGCCGAGGGCCGAAAGTTCGGGCTCCACCTCCTGGTGGCCACGCAGCGACCTCAGAAGGTGCACGACAACGTCGTCTCGCAGTGCGACAACTTGATGCTCATGCGGATGAACTCCGCCGCGGACCTGGCGCACCTGTCCGAATCGTTCTCCTTCGTCCCGCCCAGCCTGCTCGACGCCGCACGTCACTTCGAGCTGGGCGAGGCGCTCGTCGCCGGCAAGATCTCCCACGATCCGACCCTTGTCCGGTTCGGGGCCCGCATCTCCGAAGAAGGGGGCGGGGACATCGGGCCCGGTGCGACCGGCCATCGCTGATGGGCCGGCGTGGTCACTACCCCAGGAGCTTGCGGAGAAAGCCCCTGGTCGCCCGGTTGGCCGACTGGTAGGCGTACCACCGCGCCTCCCGTTTGGCGTGGGTGGTATGCCCCCAGTCGATGGCGATCTTCACGGCAGAGACCAGCGCGAAGACGGCGAGGCCCCACGTGGCCGGATGGCGGAGGATCCATTCGTTGATGCGACGGGCCATCACCCATTCTCCCGGTGGAAAGCGTGCGATCTCATTGTTCCATCAGAAACGGTTTTAAGAAACCGTTTCTGATGGAACCGTTCGGATGACAGTAGCGGGCGACCATCGCACTCGACGAGATGACCCCAAAATGACACGATCCCGGACACCGCCGTTGCGAGCTCCGGGCGGGTCAGCGTCCCGCCGGTCGGCGGCCGTCCGGGCAATCATGCCCTCCGACAAGGTGTTCCGTGGAGTCGGCGCCCACATTCGAACCGTGATCCCGGGGCGTTCGCGGGTGGAACAACGGCGGCTGTGGAGTGGCCCTACCTTCCAGAAACCGCAGGTCAGAGGCCATATGGGGCCACTGACGTCAACTATTGTGGAATATGTGTTTCTAATTGGCCGATGTCAACTACAGCTACTACAGCCAATGAGCGGTGGCGTGGGCAAAGTCAACGATTCCCGTATCGGTTGATCTTCAGTCTTATTCCCATCCACACCATGGTGGAGCTGCGATTTGAAGCACGGCTCGCCTGGCTCAGGTTGACCCGACGCGGCATCGATTCGCGATTCGAATCGGCCAGCGACCTGCTGGTCAACGTCGGATGCGGACCGAGGGGCCTCGACGGGTGGGTCAATATCGACTGTGTCCCCGCGGCGGGGGTGACCTGCGTGCGGGACTGCCGGACGGCACTTCCTCTGCCGTCGGGCTCCGCAAGAGGAATCTTCACGGAGCACTTTCTCGAGCACCTCGACTACTACGAAGAGGCACCGAAGTTTCTCCAAGAGTGCCGACGCCTGCTTCGCCCGGGGGGCACTCTCCGGGTCATCGTTCCTGATGGAGCCAAGTATCTCGACGCGTACTGCTCCGGGGATTTGGAGGCCATGCGGCCCATCAGTCCCTTCATGAAGTGGGATCGCACCTGCAACGCCGTACCGCTCAGCATCGTGCGGGAGGTGGTGCCGTTCCGCACCAGAATGGAAGTGGTCAATTTCCATTTTCGCCAAGCTGGGGAGCACCGCTTCTCGTACGACTTCGAGACGCTCTCCCGGCTGCTCGAAGAGTGTGGATTCGAGTCGGTGGTGGAGATGCCGTTCCGCAAATCGGAGCTGCCCGAATTGGCGATTGACGCCGAGGTGCGAGCGGCCGAGAGCCTGGTTGTGGAGGCTACCGTCCCCCTCCACGCGACGTCCGGGACCGGGGAAACCAAAGAGGGGACATCGTTGGAGGCGGCGCCCGGATTCGAACCGGGGTACGGGGCTTTGCAGGCCCCTGCCTAAACCACTCGGCCACGCCGCCTTGACAGCAAGGCGGTCAGCCTAGTTGGCCGAGTCCCTACCTCCGGACTCGGCTCACCAGCCAAAAGGCCGCAGCGATCAGGGCCAGGATAACGGCGATCTTCACGATGACGAACACGAAGCTGAGCACGCCACCGATGACCCAGAAGGCGATGATCGCGGCGACGACGCCCACACAGACCATCGCCAGGGTGTGCGTCGGTGTGACTGGCTTCTTGCCCTCTTGGGGACGTACCTCTCTGCTCACGGTCTCAATGCTACGTTCCCGCCATGGCCGCCGACACGTCACTACGCGAACGGCGCCGTGAGCTCCTCGCCGACGGCGAGCTCAAAGGTGACGCATTCTGCCGGGCCTACGCGGCCCAAGCGGACGAATGGCTCTCGGGCGTGGCCGAGCGGGCCGCTGGCGAAACCAACCCCCACCTGGCGCTTCTTGCCGTAGGGGGTTACGGGAGGAGCTCGCTCTGCCCCTACAGCGACCTCGACGTGGTGCTCGTCCATGCCGGGCACCGCGACATCAAGGCCGTCGCAGATGCCATCTGGTATCCCGTCTGGGACGAGGGCGTGCACCTCGACCACTCCGTGCGCCGTCCGGCCGAGGTGCTCTCGGCGGCCGCCAAGGATCTCCGGGTCGCGCTGGGCCTGCTCGATGCCCGCCTGGTGTGGGGGGAGCCCAAGGTGGCCGATCCGCTGCTGGCCAAGGCCCGCGCCGCCTGGCGGAACGGGCTCGGTACGCAGTACCTCCCGGCCTTGGAGGCCCAGATGGCCGAGCGACGGAAGTCGGCGGGGGATGTGGCGTTCCTACTCGAGCCGGATCTGAAGGAGAGCCACGGAGGCCTGCGCGACGTGAGCGTCCTGCGGGCGCTCTCGGCCTACGCCCCCCTCCTGGCCGACTATGCGGACCTGGCCGCCCTGGAGCCCGCCACCACCACACTGACCGAGATCCGGGTGGAGCTCCATCGCAACGCCGGACGCGAGCAGGACCGGCTCCTCCTCCAGGACCAGGACCAGGTCGCCGCCGCGCTCGGCTACGCCGATGCCGACGTCCTCATGGCCGCCGTCTCGACCGCCGGGCGGCAGATCGCCTGGGTCAGCAACGACGCCTGGCGACGGCGTCGCCTCTGGGATCCGACCCCTCCGCCGCGTCGCCGGCGGCGCTCGGGCCAGGACCGGGCCGGTCGCAGCGTCATCGTCGAGGTAGCTCCCGACATGGTCGACATCGGGGGAGAAGTCGCCCTGGCCGCGACGGCGGCGGTCTCCGAGGACACGTCGCTCGCCTTCCGTCTGGCGGCCACGGCGGCCTCGCTCGACCGTCCCATCGCCAAGGGCTCCCTGCACCGCCTGGCCGACCGCATGCCACCGCCGGCCACTCCGTGGCCCGACGACCTGCGCAACGCCCTGGTGCAGCTCCTGGCGCTGGGACGTCCGGCCGTGGACAAGCTCGAGTCGCTGGACCAGCACGGCCTCCTGGTGCGGATCCTGCCAGAGTGGGCCGCCGTACGGAACAAGCCGCAACGCAACGCCTACCACACCTACACCGTCGACCGGCACCTGCTCGAGGCCGCCGCGTTGGCGTCGGGGCTCACCGACTCGGTCGCCCGGCCGGACCTCCTGCTCATCGGCGCGCTGCTGCACGACATCGGCAAGGGCTATCCCGGCGACCACACCAAGATCGGGATGGAGATCGTGCGCCGGATGACAACCCGTATGGGCTTCCCTCCCGAGGACGTCGAGATACTGGTCGACCTCGTGCGCCTTCACCTCCTGCTGCCCGAAGCCGCCACGCGGCGCGATCTCGACGACCCCGCGACGGTGGCCAACGTCGCCCGGGCCATAGGCAACCGACTGACGCTGCACCTGCTCGGCGCGTTGACCGAGGCTGACAGCCGCGCCACGGGCCCCTCGGCCTGGGGAAGCTGGAAGGCGGGGCTGGTGGCCGACCTGGTCGAGCGGGTTGACCGCGAGCTCGCCGGCGAGGCGAGACCCTCCGGGCCGGCGCCCATGGCCACGTCGTACCGCGCACTGATGGACGAGGTTCGCGCCAGTGGGTTGCCGTCCGTGTCGCTGGACCCGCCACAGGTGGTCGTGGCCGCTCCGGACCGCCCGGGCCTGCTCTCGGCCGTCGCCGGTGCCCTGGCCCTCCACGGCATGGATGTCCGCGCCGCCAACGTGAGCGGAGAGGACGGCGTGGCGGTCGAGGTCTTCACCGTGGAGGTGGCGCGAGGGACCTGGCCCGACACCGCCAGGCTCCGGGAGGATCTGGCGGCGGTCCTCTCGGACCCGATGGCCATCGGCGAACGCCTGACCGAACGCGGGCGCGTCTACCCGGCCCGCCGGCGTTCGGCCGCCCATGTGCCGGGTGCCGACGTGCGCGTGGACAACGAGGCGTCCGAGAGTGCCACGGTGCTCGAGGTGAGGGCCCGCGACGAGGTCGGGCTCCTGCACCGCATCACCACGGCCCTCTTCGACGCCGAGCTCGACCTGGTCTCCGCCCGTGTCTCCACGCTGGGCGAGTTCGTGGTCGACGCGTTCTACGTGCGCGACGCCGTCGGCGCCAAGGTGACCGACCCCGACCGCCTGTCCCAGATCACCGCCGCCATATGGGGGTCGCTACCAGCATAAGCGCACAGACCCGCTGGTAGACTCCCGTCTCCATGGCTTCGGGAAAGCACGCGCCCAAACGAGACCGCACCGGTGCCCGCCTGTGGGTCATCGGAGCCTCGACCCTGGTCCTGGGCCTCGCGGCCGTCGGTTTCATCCTCGTCTCCCGGCCCCCCTCCCCCGTCGCCTCGGCCACGGTGGCCAAGCCGCCCCCGGACCTGACCGTGGTGCACACCGCTCCGACGGGGAGCAACGTGGACAGCGCGTCCACCATCTCGGTGCAGTTCTCCACCGATCTGGCTCCGAGGAGCCCGATGCCGACCTTGTCACCCGACGTACCCGGCCGATGGGCCGCACTGTCCCCCTCGCTCGTGCAGTACGAGGCCAGCGAACCGCTCGTCCCCGGGACCGTGGAGACCATCACCGTCCCGGGCGGGGTGGACGGCATGGTGGGCTCTCGCGGCCAGCACCTGGCCGCCACGGTCACCAGCTCCTTCACGGTCGCGCCGGGCTCGACGCTCCGGCTGCAACAGATGCTGGCCGATCTGGGCTATCTCCCCCTCACCTTCACTCCGGCCTCACCCCTCACCTCTCCGACCCAGGAGAGCTCGGCCCAGATCGGCACGTTCACCTGGCGTTGGCCGAACCTGCCCGCCTCGCTGACCTCGCTGTGGACCCCGGGCACCTACAGCGTGATCACCAAGGGCGCGGTCATGAACTTCGAGTCCCAGCACGCTCTCAAGGTCGACGGCGTGGCCGGACCGGCGGTCTGGAGCGCCGTGCTGCAGGCCGTCGAGAGCGGGCAGGGGAACACCCTCCCCTACGACTACGTGTTCGTGAGTCAGGCGTTGCCCGAGAGCGCGACCGTCTACGAGAACGGCGCCCCCGTCTACCAGACCGTGGTCAACACGGGCATCGGCGCGGCACCCACGGCCGAGGGGACCTTCCCGGTCTACGCCCGCTACACGGTCACGACCATGCGCGGGACCAACCCCGACGGCAGCCACTATGTCGACCCGGGCATCAGATGGGTCAGCTACTTCAACGGCGGTGACGCCCTCCATGCATTCCCGCGCGCCTCGTACGGCTTCCCGCAGAGTCTCGGGTGTGTCGAGATGCCCCTCGCCAACGCCGCCATCGTGTTCCCCCTCACTCCCCTGGGGACGCTGGTCACCGTCTCCTGACGGGACCTAGTTCGAGGGGCCCCAGGGGGCGTCTCGACGGGCCGGGACCTGAACCCCCTCGGGGGTGACCATGGACGCCGACCCTACGGCCGACCGCCCGAACCTCCCGCGGACGGCGTCGACGGCGGCCGTGGCGTCCTGCCACGCCTGCTCGAGCGATGTCGCGCTCTGGGTGCCCTCGGCGTGGCCGTCTCCGAGATCGAAGGAGAGCTGTTCCGCCCCGCCCACGACCAGTCCTGACGCGCTGACACCGAGGAGGCGTAGCCCCTCGCCGGGATCGATGGCGGCGAGAAGGACCGAAGCCACCTGGCCGATCGCTCCGCCGGTGGTGATCGCCCGATCGAGTGTGTGCGAACGGCTCTGTAACGACAGGTCGCCGAACTTGACCTTGACGGTGACCGTCCGGGCCGCGCAACCGGAGCCGCGCAACATGGAGGCGACCGACTCGGCCATGCGCAACACGTGACGCTGGAGCTCGGCGGGGTCCGCCACATCGCGGCTGAAGGTCTCCTCGTGTCCGATCGACTTGGCGGGTCGGTCGGGGGTGACCGGGCTGGGGTCCTCTCCTCGGGCCAGCGCCGCCAGATGGAGCCCGCTGGCCTTGCCCACCCGGCGAACCAGTGTCTCGACCGGAGCGGCGGCCAGCTCGCCCACGGTGCGGATGCCGAGCTCGTGAAGGCGGGTGGCCGTGGCCGGTCCGACCCCCCACAGCGCCTCCACACGGTGGCCGTGCAAGAACGCCAACTCGACATCGGGCGCAACGAGGACAACGCCCCGTCCGGGTTCGAGCCCGGATCTGCTCACCCGCGGCTTGGCCGCCCGGGACGCCAGCTTGGCGACCATTTTGGAGCGCCCCACGCCTACGGCACACTCCAAGGAGAGGTCGTGGCGCACCCGCTCCCTCAGTCGGCGCGCGATCGTCTCGGGCGGTCCGAGCATGCGCACCGCCCCGGCGACATCCAAAAAGGCCTCGTCGAGTCCGATCGGTTCGACCATGGGGGTGATGTCGGACAGGATCCGGTGGAGCTGCCCGCTGATCTCGGCGTAGCGCCCGTGACGACCAGGCAGGAACACCGCGTGCGGGCACAGCTGGCGGGCTCGCAACGACGGCATGGCCGAACGCACGCCGAAGACCCGGGCTTCGTAGGTGCACGATGCCACCACGCCGCGGGCACCCGCCCCGCCGACGACAACCGGCAGTCCCGTCAGCGATGGGTCGTCGAGGACCTCGACCGAGGCAAAGAAGGCGTCCATGTCCACGTGCAGGATGGTGGGTTGGGAGGTGAGATCACCCACGGAGCGTCAGCCGGCGGAATCCCTCGGCGAAGCGTGCACCCGACCGACGCCCCTCCTCCTCGGCACGCAGGCGCACCGCCTCGCCCGCCCATCCCCCGGGCTCGGCGAACTGCGTGCGGTGACACTCGACGGCGGCGGCCTTGCACTCGATGGTGTCGGTCACGTCGACCCACACGTCGGGGTCGAGCGTTCCCGACAGCAGCACGGTGGTCACCTGGTGGGCCGGGCCGGCCGCAGGGAAGTAAAGGGGAAGCGCCGCGGCCGGCACCACGGCATCCAGCAACACCGCGCCGGTGATGCGATGGTCGCGATGGTTGAAGTACTCCTGGCCGAAGAAGATCGCCGTAGGGTCGTGACCGCACACCACGTCGGGACGTAGCCGCCGCACCCACTCGACCAGGACGCCGCGGAATGCCTCGGAGTCGACCAACTCGCCGTCGGGATAGCCCAGGTTGTCCACGCTCGCCAGGCCGATCAGAGCGGACGACTCCTCCAGCTCGGCGGCCCGGATGGCCACCAGCTTTTCGGGCTTGGTCTTCGGGTCAGTGGTTCCCTTCCCCCCGTCGGTGCACACCACCAGATGCACGGATGTCCCCGCCTTCGCCCAGCGGGCGAGCGTTCCCCCACAGGCCACATCGGCGTCGTCCGGATGGGCGTAGACGGCCAGTGCCACCTCGGGTACGTCGTCCATCACCGCCGCTTGGGCTCCGTCGTCTTGGTCAGAAGGCCGGCTTCCCGCTGGAAGTCGTCCGCGTCCTCGAAACCCTTGTAGACACTGGCAAAACGGAGATAGGCCACATCGTCCAGCTGCTGGAGCCGTTCCAAGACCGCTACCCCCACCTGTTGGCTGCTGACCTCGGCGGTGTCGCTTCGTAGGACATCTTCGACCGACTGGGCCAGTTCCTCCATTTCGGAGTCGCTCACGGGGCGGTTCTTGCAGGCGGACCGGACGCCGGCCACCACCTTGGCCCGGTCGAACGGCTCCCGCAGGCCGGTCCGCTTCACCACCCAGAGCGGCACCTCTTCCACACGCTCGAAGGTGGTGAACCGACGTCCGCACCCGAGGCACTCGCGCCGGCGCCGGATAGCGCCCCCCTCCTCGGCCAACCGCGAATCGACGACGCGATCATCATCAACAGCGCACCATGGACATCGCACACCGCCGACCATAGTCAGGGAATCAGGAGATGCTCTCCCGGTACGAGCACCGTGGATCCGACCTCGTCGGCCAGTCGCCGCTCCAATCCGGCCACGTTGCGGCCGCCCACCCGTGCCGCGATGGACGCCAGTGTGTCGCCGCTCCGGACGACGTACTCCCGGCCGGCCGTGGGGGTGACCGTGGTGCCCCCAAGCGCCCGGAGGGGCAGCATGAGAACCACCAGGAGCGCCACGGCCGTCATGCCGGCCAGGACGACGGCCCGTCGGCGTCGTGCGGGCGTCCCGGGCGCCACCTTCCCCGGATTCCCGCCAATCACCTTCAACCTGGGGTAGAAGGTGTCGTATTCCAGCTCAAGTGCGACCGACATCGCTGTTCCTCCCTCGAACACCTGTTCGCTTTATCCGCATTCCAGCACGAACAGGTGTTCGATGTCAACCGACTCCCCGAACGCCTGTTCGCCGTGCACGCGCCGAATGTAGGCCGGGGGTGTGACAACGGTCCTCCGCCGTCGTCACGAACAGGTGTTTGCTTCTGACTCCCGCGCCAGCTAGCTTGTAACGCTCACGAACGGATGTTCGCCACCCGAGGGGTCGGCGTGCAGAGGAGGAGGTGCGATGGCCGAGGTCCTGAGTGCGAAGCGGCAGAAGATCCTGACCTTCATCGCCGACAGCCAGCGTGACCGGGGCTATCCCCCCTCGGTGCGGGAGATCGGCGAGGCGGTGGGCTTGGCGTCGTCGGCGACCGTCCACACCCACCTGGCCGTGCTCCAGCGCGAGGGGTACCTGTCCCGCGACCCCACCAAGCCCCGCGCCATTCAGGTGCACTACGACCCGACGTCCACCACGAGCATGGCCACCTCACCCGTCCGCAACGTGCCCCTCGTCGGAGAGGTGGCTGCGGGGACGGGGGTGCTGGCCCAGGAGAACGTCGAAGAGCTCCTCCCCATGCCGGAGCAGTTCACCGGTACGGGACCGACCTTCATGTTGCGGGTACGTGGCGACTCCATGGTGGACGCGGGCATCTTCAGTGGCGACTTCGTGGTCGTCCGTCAGCAGCCCGAGGCCCACAACGGCGACATCGTCGTGGCCGGGATTCCCGACGACGAGGCGACGGTCAAGATCTTCAGCCGCCGCGGCCAGCACATCGTGCTGACCCCGGCCAACCCCTCCTACGAGCCCATGGTCCTCGAGGACGACGCCGTCACCATTTACGGCAAGGTCGTCACCATCGTGCGCCAGGTCTGACGGGCGCCAGGTCTGACCGGCGCCCGGCGCGGCCGCCGGTCCCTCATTTGAGCAGCCGGGACAGGCGCCGGTCGGCCAACACCTTTCCACCGGTCTGACACGTGGCGCAGTAGGTCATCTCGTAGGAGTCGAACGAGACCCGGCGTAGCTCGTCGGAACACCCCGGGGTCGGGCACGGTTCCCCGAACCTTCCGTGCACGGCGAACCGTCCACCCAGCTTGGCCTCCGACAGTCCCCCGGTTCGGGCCCGCTCGAGGACGAGAGCCTCGTCGAGCACCGTGGCCGCCGCGTCGAGCAGTCGCTCCCGTTCCTCCGCTCCGAGCGAGCCGAGAGAGCCGAAGGGTGACAGGCGGGCGCGGTGCAGGATGTCGTCGCCCCACCCTCGACCGATGCCGGCCATCACTCTCTGATCGCGCAGGTCGGTGTGGAGACGCCGCGAACTGGTGCTCGTACGGATCAGCTCGGCCCACGCGGGCGAGTCCGGTTCGGGCCCCAGGCCGGCCATGGGCCCGTCGTCACCCGTCGGCAACACCCACCAGGCGGCTTTTCGCTGCGTCCCGTGCTCTCGGACCAGAACGGCACGCGTTCCCTGATCGGCGTCCGAGAAGACGAACCGTGCCACCGCACCCCGCGGCCGTGTCGTCTTGGCCGGGACCTCCACGTCCACCCGGCCGGCTTGCGAGAGGTGGAGCACGATTCGTAACCCGCCGGTGAACTCCCACACCAGGTACTTCCCCCGGCGCCCGACCGAGCACAGCTCGTGGCCGTGGAGCTCCTCGACCGGGGGACTCCACGTCTTGAGCGAGGAGAAGCCGAGAATCTCGGTCCTCTCCAACGCACGACCGGACACGAAGTCGTCCAGTCGTTCGGCCAAGGCTTGGATTTCGGGTAGCTCCGGCACCTGGTCACAATGTACTCATGACCTACACGCACGGGCACCACGAGTCGGTGCTGCGGAGCCATCTCTGGCGCACGGCGGGGAACTCCGCGGCGTACCTGCTTCCCCACCTTCGCCCCGGCGCCTCGCTCCTCGATGTCGGGTGCGGTCCGGGGACGATCACCATCGATCTGGCCCGATCTGTCGCACCGGGTCAGGTGGTGGGCCTCGATGCATCGACGGAGGTCGTGTCGCAGGCCCAGGCCCTGGCGGCGGGTACCGGGCTCACCAACCTGCGTTTCGAGGTGGGCGACCTCCTCGCGCTCGACTACGGCGACGCCACGTTCGAGGTCGTCCACGCTCACCAGGTCCTCCAGCATGTGGCCGACCCGGGCGCCGCCCTGGCCGAGCTGCGCCGGGTGCTCCGAGCCGGTGGCATCCTGGCCGTCCGTGACAGCGACTACGGCGCCTTCACGTGGGCGCCGAACTATCCGGCCCTCGACCGCTGGATCCAGCTCTACCTGGCGGTCACCGCCCGCAACGGCCACGACGCGCGGATCGGGCCGTCACTGCTCGGTCTGGCGCAGGCCGCCGGCTTCGAGGACGTCCACGTGTCGAGCAGCACCTGGACCTTCGCCGACCCCGAGTCACGCCGGTGGTGGGGCGGCCTGTGGGCCGATCGCGTCCGGTCGTCCCGGTTCGCCGAGCACGCCGTCGCATACGGGCTGAGCGACCCCGGAGAGCTGGAGGTGATCGCCCGCGCCTTTCTCAACTGGGCGGACTCGCCCGACGGCGTCTTCATCGTTCCACACGTGGAGATCCTGGCCCGTCGGTGAGGGCCGACGGCTCAGACCGGTCCCGTCGCCAACATGGGGGGCGTGGGGGTGACCGAACCGCCGGCTGGTTCGACGGTGATGGCCAGGACGGAGGGCGAGCGCGATCCGGCCGACGTGAACGTCGCCTGATTCGGGGACCGGCCCAGCAGCCCCAGCGAGATGGAGCGGCCGTCGAGCTGTCCCCACAGCTGATAGGTCTCCGTCGAGGGCAGCGCCGGCAGGTTGGACTTCACCAGGTAGCCCCGTCCGTCGGGTACGACCACGAACTCGGCCAGCAGCTGATGGCCCGAGCTCTCGAGGGTCACCACCTTGTGACCCGACGTGTGGAGGGCCGCCGCAACGGCGTTGTGGGCACTCGCGCCCACGGCCTGTTGGAGGTTCGTGATCCGATGACTGTCGTGGACGAGGCTCACGGCCAGCACGGCGGCGATGGCCGCGGCAACGGCAGCAATCGATCCGACGATGGCCGTGACCCGCCGCGGGCGTGCGGGGCCGGCCCGGCCGGGCCCCCCGGCCTCCATCACCCTCCCACCCGGGTCCACAGGCAGGCGCGGCATCGGCGGCGGCGCCTCGGCGATTCGAGCGGGGAGACGGCTCGAAATGCTGGACCACAGCCCTTCGGGGAGAGCCTCCACCGAGTTCCCCAGCGCCGCCGCCACCTCGCGGTGGGCATCGAGCTCGGCCCGGCAGCGGGGGCAACTCGAAAGGTGCTGCTCGATCTCGTCGTGCTCGTGGCTGGCGACGGCATCGAGGGCGAAGACCGCCAGGAGCTCGCTGACTTCCTCGTGCGTCATCATGCGTCGGCCTCCTGGACGCCGCTCTCGACCAACGCGGCCCGCATGCGCCGCATGCCGTTGCGTATCCGGCTCTTTATCGTCCCTTCCGGCTGGCCCAGGAGCCGGGCCACCTCGATGTAGGTGTGTCCTTCGTAGTACGCCAGCTCGATCGCCCGGCGCTCTTCGCCGGGGAGCGCGGCAAGCGCACGCGCCACCTGATCGGCCAGGGCGAGATCCCAGATCTCGTGCTGCATGTCGTAGTCCGCGTGGGCGGTGCGACGCGCGTCTTTCACCTCTCGCAGTCGCCGCGAGTTGAGGGAGCGCACGGCGTCCACGGCACGGGCGTGGGACTGGGCCAGGAGGAACGAGCGCAGGGAGCCCCGCGTGGGATCGAACCGGTCGGGCTGGTTCCACAGACGGAGGAACACCTCCTGGGTGACGTCTTCGGCATCCGGCGTGCTGTTGAGGACCCGCCGGGCCAGGCCGTACACCGCTCCCCCGTGCCGGCGGTAGACCTCGGCCAGCGCGACCTCGCTGTAACGGCCGATGGAGGTGACGAGCTGGGCATCACTCGCTTCGCCGATCTGCTGCATGCACTCCCTATTCGGATCTACCGCCGTGGACGGATGGCCGAAATTTGACCCATCCGGGCAGGGCCCCTGGTTCGAATAGTAGGTGCCATGAGGACAACCATCGATTCCTACAAGGCGCGGGCCGGCCGTCTGAGTCTCGAGGGCATCAATTTCGACGACTTCAAGGACCAGCCGCTGCCGGCGGCCGCGCTGCGCAGCCTGCGCTACATGCACGACGTGGAGCACCACACGGTGTGCTACCTGCGGGACCTCCTGCTCACCCCCGCCCACCGGGATCCCGAGATCACCTCGTTCCTCTCGTGTTGGGTCTTCGAGGAGATGTGGCACGGCGAGGCCATCGCCCAGGTGCTCCAGGCCCACGGGGAGCAAGCGGGTGCCTCCCGCATCGCCGCGCTGCGGGTGCACCATCGCCGGCGGCAGGCCCTCACCACGTGGGGCACCATCGCCTCCGCCGCCTGTGCCGGTCGCACCTTCATCGCCCTCCAGATGACCTGGGGCGCCATCAACGAGTGGACGACACAGGCCGGCTACGGGCGCCTCGCCGCGGCGACCGGTCACCCGACGCTGCGTGAGCTGCTGGGGCGCATCATGAAGCAGGAGGGCGGCCATATCGACTTCTACGCCGCCGAGGCGGGCCGCAGGCTCTCGGAGAGCGCCCGGGCGCAGCGGGTGACCCGGTTCTTCCTCACGCACTCATGGCGCCCCGTCGGCTCGGGTCTCATGCCCAAGCAGGAGGTGGACTTCATGGTGGGCTACCTCTTCGACGGGCCCGAGGGCAGCGCGGTGGCGGAGCGCATCGACCGCAGGGTCGATCGTCTGCCCGGCCAGGGCGACCTTCACCTTCTCACCACCACCGTCGCCAAGCTCCCGCGCCCGCCGATCGCCGCCTAGCAGCCCCGCCCGGACGTGGCCGCCCATGGCCCGGGCGGTCAGACGATGAGGGCGTCGAGCACGGCGCGGGCCCTGTCGAGCTGGGCTCTGGTCACGTGCTCGTCGGGGTGGTGGGCCAGCAGAGGGTCGCCCGGGCCGAAGTTGGCCGCCGGGATCCCGTGCTCCCAGAAGGAGGCCACGTCGGTCCAACCGACCTTGGCGTTCGGCGCGGTGCCGGTCCGGGCCACCAGGGCGGCCAGGAGGGGGTGCCCCAGCGACGGCGGCGCGCCGTCGGCACCGTCGACGACAGACCATCGGTCCCCCTCCGTCTCGGCGAAGGTGCCGTCGAGGAGCTGGCGCAGGAACGCCTCGGCCCCGGCCAGGTCACGATCGGGTGCGTAGCGGAAGTTCAGCGTGACGCTGGCCGCATCGGGCACCACGTTGCCGGCCACTCCCCCCTCCACCGCCACCGCCTGGAGCTGCTCGACGAAGGTGCACCCGTCGAGCACCACGCTCCGGCCTCCCCAAGTCGCCACCCTCTCGAGGAGCGGTCCGAGGCGGTGGATGGCATTCCGACCGGTGAACGGCCGTGCCGTGTGGGCGCGCACGCCGCGCAGCGTCACCAGGACCCGCATGGTGCCCTGACAACCGGCCTCGACGAGGGCGCCGGTCGGCTCGCCCAGGATGGCGGCGTCCCCGGCCAAGAGGTCGGGGTGCTCAGTCCAGAGGTGCAGGAGGCCGCTGTCGGCCCTCGTGACCTCTTCGCAGACGTAGAAGCACCAGGTCAGATCTACGGCCGGGGCGGTGGTGGTCGTGGCCAGGTCGAGCATCACCGCCAAGCCCCCCTTCATGTCCGCGGCGCCGACACCCCACAGCGTGTCCCCGTCGACCCTGGGCTCGGCGTTCTGATTCGGCGCCACGGTGTCGAGATGGCCGGCCACGATGAGACGGTGCGCCCGGCCGAGAGAGGTGCGTGCCACCACGTTGTCGCCGGAGCGCGCCACCTCGAGCCAGGGACAGGGTCGGAGTCGTCGCTCCACCAGGTCGGCGAGGGCGCCCTCGCAATGGCTGAGCGAGTGGATCGCCACCAGCTCGGCCGTGGCGGCCAGCAGGTCCGTGTCGCTCACCTCGTCCCTCGTCGCCGTGGACATCGCCGGCTCAGGCGCTGGCGCCGTGCTCGCGCAAGACCTCGTTGAGCTGTGCCTTGTCGTGACGCTCGCCCTCGGTCAGTCGCTTGATGACCAGCGCGCACGGCATGAAGAACTCCCCACCGGGATACTCGCGGCGCCGACTGGCCGACACGGCCACCGACCAGGCCGGCACCACGCCGCGGCTGATCTCGACGCCGGTGTCGGCGTCGATCACCGGGATGGAGGGGTTCAAGATCGTCCCCTCCCCCAGCACGGCACCCTGGCCCACCTGCGCCCCCTGGGTCACCATGCAGCGGCTGCCGATCAACGCGTCGTCGCCCACCACGACCGGCACGGCATTGGGGGGTTCGAGGACGCCGCCGATCCCCACCCCGCCCGAGAGGTGGACCCGGGCACCGATCTGGGCACACGAGCCCACGGTGGCCCAGGTGTCGACCATTGTGTCCTCGCCCACCCGGGCGCCGATGTTGACGTAACTGGGCATCAGTATCACGCCGCGGGCGAGGAACGAGCCCCAGCGGGCCGACGCGCCCGGCACCACCCGAACCCCGGCGGCGGCGAAGTCGTGCTTGAGCGGGAGCTTGTCGGCGTACTCGAAGGGCCCGTGCTCGACGGTCTCCACGCCCCGCAGGCTGAAGTAGAGCAGGATCGCCTTCTTCAGCCATTCGTGCACCACCGTCTCGCCGGCCCTCGGGCCGGCCTCGGCCACCCGGGCCTGGCCGGTGTCGAGCAGGCCTATGGCCTCCTCGACCACCAGCACGGCGTCGGAGTCCTTCGGCGAGAGCCCTGCCCTGCGCTCCCACAGCTCGTCGATGTTCGCCTCGAGGTCAGCCATTGGCTCACACTACCGAGGAGCGAGAAGGCGCTCAGCCACCAGCTCGAGGCGCTCCCTGGGCTGGACCACGGCAACCCGCACGAACCCGGCGCCGTCGGCGCCGTAGAGATCGCCCGGACTGACCAGCAGCCCGGCGCGCCGGGCCAGGTCCTCGGCCATGGCCCAGGCGTCGCCCCAGCGGCCCCCCGGGACCGGCACCCACAGGTAGAACCCCCCCTCGGGGAGGCCGACCGGGGCGCCGGCCCCGGCGAACACCGCGGCCATGAAGGCCAGCCGCTCGAGGTAGCGCTCCCGCTGCTCCTCGACGTGGCCGTCGTCGGCCAGCGCGCGGGCCGCCGCGGCCTGGGAGGGGCCGGGCACCATGAGACCAGCATGGCGGCGGACGCTGCGCAGGTAGTCCACCAGCTCGGCGTCGCCGGCGAAGAAGCCCGCCCTCACGCCGGCCATGTTCGAACGCTTGGAGAGCGAGTGGACGGCCACCACCCCCTCGAAGCCGGTCTGCAGCACCGAGCGGGGTGGCCCGGCCCAGGTGAACTCCGCGTAGCACTCGTCCGAGAAGACGGGCACCCCGCGCGCCCGGCCCCACTCCGCCTCGGCGGCGTGGTCGCCCAGCCCCCCCGAGGGGTTGGAGGGCGAGTTCGACCAGAGCAGGAGGGCGCGGGCCGCATCGGCCTCGGCGATGGCACCGAGGTCGAGACCACCGACCCGCCCCGGCGGCGGCGGAACCGGGACGGCCCGGCACCCGGCCAGCGCCGCACCCATGGCATACGTCGGGTAGGACACCGCCGGGTAGAGCACGGTGTCCCGATCCGGCCGGCGCAGGCGCAGCAGGTGGGGCACCGAGGCGACGAGCTCCTTGGTGCCGACACAGGCCGCCACCGACGACGGCTCGACGGCGCCGAACCCGAACCGCCGCTCCAGCCAGGCCGCGGCGGCGTGGATCAGCAGGGGGCTCCCGGCGGACATGGGGTAGCTCCGTTCACTGCCCGACGAGGAGAGCGCCTCGATCACACCGGGCGGTGGCGGGTCGCAGGGGTCCCCGACCGAACAGTCGACGATCCCCTCGGGGAAGGCGTCGGCCAGCTTGCCGAGGGCGGCCACCCGGTCGTAGGGGTACGGCGGGAGCGTGAATCCCGGCGCAGCCCTCGTCACGGGCCGCCGACCACGAACTCGGCGAACCGCGCCCGTCCCACCTCGTCCAGGACGACCTGCAACGTGGTGGACTCCTCGCTATCGGCGTGGCCCACGACCTCCCCCTCCCGGTGCACGGCGGCCAGGACGTCGCCCCGGGCCCAGGGCACCTGAAGCTCGATGACGCGGTCGGCCCCGCGCAGGCGGTCGCCCACCACCCGCAGGAACTCGTCGACCCCCTCCCCGGTGCGGGCCGAGAGCAGCACGGATCCGTCCAGCCGGTGCGCCAGCGCCTTGGCCGCCAGGGGCGACCGGTCGGCCTTGTTGACGACGATCAGCTCGGGCACGTCGGCGGCCCCGATCTCCTCGAGCACGGTGCGCACGGCGGCCATCTGGCCCTCGGCGTTCTCGACGGTCCCGTCGACCACGTGGACGAGGAGATCGGCCAACCGCACCGAGGCCAGCGTCGTCCGGAAGGCCTCGACGAGCTGGTGCGGCAGTTTGCGCACGAAGCCCACCGTGTCGGTCACCAGCACGGTCTCCCCACCGGGCAGCGCGAACTGCCGGGTACGCGGGTCGAGGGTGACGAAGAGACGGTCCGCCGCCGGCACGCCCGCGTCGGTCAGCGCGTTGAGCAGGGTCGACTTGCCGGCGTTGGTGTACCCGACCAGGGCCAGCTCGCGGTGGCGGCCCCGGGCCCGGCTGCGGCGTTGCAGGGAGCGGGTGCGGTCGACCTCGCGCAGGTCCGCCTCCAGGCGGTGCATCCTCCGCACCAACCGGCGGCGGTCCACCTCGAGCTGGGTCTCGCCCGGTCCCCGCGTGCCGATCCCGCCCGCCTGTTGGCTCAGGCCGCCGCCGCGACCGCGCAGCCGGGGGAGCCGGTAGCGCAGCAGGGCCAGCTCGACCTGGGCCTTGCCTTCGGGGCTGCGGGCGTTCTGGGCGAAGATGTCGAGGATCACCGCCGTGCGGTCAATGGCGGTGCGCCCGAACACCTTTTCCAGGTTCCTCTGCTGGGCCGGGCTCAGCTCCTCGTCGAAGACCACCGTGTCGGCATCGAGCGAGCGGCTCAGGGCGGCGATCTCCTCCGCCTTGCCCCGCCCGATGAAGGTGGCCGGATCCGGCGAGTCGCGCCGCTGCACCACGCGCGCCACGACGTCGGCGCCGGCGCTGCCCACCAGCTGCGCCAGCTCGTCGAGGGCCTCGTCCACGGCCTCGGAGGGGACACCGGGAAAGACCACGCCGACCAGGATGATCCGTTCACGAAAGGAACGATCGATCAGTGTGCCGGGCACCACGTCGGTCAAGAGAGCATCCCCGGATGGACGTGGATGTCCGCCACCTTGCGCACCGGCCCGGCCAGGAGGGCCGGGTCGCCGGCCCCCGGGCCCAGTGTCACCTCGAGCGTGCCGCCCGGGTTGCGCACGCGCACCGTTCCGCTCGCGCCGACGACGCCCCAGGCCGTTGCGGCGGCGGCGGCGGCCACGCTCCCCGTCCCGCAGGCCAGCGTCTCGCCCACCCCTCGCTCCCACACCCGGAGGTCGAGCAGCTCCCCCTCGCCGTCGTGCGCCAGGCTGATCCACTCCACATTGATCCCGCCGGCGAAGGCGGCCTGCAGCCGGGGCCCGAGCGCCGCGATGTCGACGCCGGCCACATCGGGTCCCAGGAGGACGAGATGCGGGTTTCCCACATCGACCGTGCGAGCCCTGCGGTCGGCCACGTCCTGGGGCTGATCGGGGCCCAAGGAAACCGGCCCCATGTCGACGCTGGCCCGGGCCCAGCCCGGCGCCTCGCCGGGCACGAAGTGGATCGTCCGTGTGCCCGCGGCCGTCGCGACGGTGAAGCGGGGTGGAACGACCAGGCCGGCATCGACGGCGGCCTGGGCCAGGCAACGAATGCCGTTGCCGCTCATCTCGGCCTCGCTGCCGTCGGCGTTGCGCAGCTCCATCGACAGGTCGCAGCCCCGGCGACCCGGGCCCACCCGGATGATGCCATCGGCGCCGACACCGCGCCGGCGGTCGCAGAGCAGGCGGACCTGTCCCCTCGAAAGCCGGATGGCGTCATCGGGATCGAGGACGACGAGGAAGTCGTTCCCCGCCCCTTCATGTTTGGTGCAGCGCACCCCTTCAGTCTCGCAGTTCACGGCCGTGCGCCGTGCGCTCCAGGGCCCGGTCGACCAGGGCGATATCCGCGTCGGGGTCGGTCCAGACGATCCGGGGATCCCGTCGGAACCATGCGGCCTGGCGGCGGGCGAACGACCGGGTGCGGCGCACGGCCTCTTCCACGCAGGCCTGCAGGGGGGCGCCCTGCTCCACATGGGCCAGCAGCTCCCGATAGCCCAGGGCCTGACGGGCCGTGCGCGCCATGCCGGCCGGCCGGGCAGCCAGGGCCCGCACCTCGTCGACCAGTCCGGACTCGACCCAGCAGGCCATGCGGAGCGCGATGCGACGGTCGACCTCCCCGGGCGGGACGGTCAGGCCGATCATGGTCACCGGCGACGGCGGATAGGCCTCGAGCCCCGGACCGAAGGAGGAGAAGGGACGGCCCGAACCGAGCGTGACCTCGAGAGCCCGCACCACCCGGCGGCGGTTGGTCCGCTCCATCCGACCGGCCGCCAGCGGATCGAGCACGGCCAGGCGCGCGTGCAGATCGGGCACCCCGGCCCGGCCCTCGTCCAGCTCGGACTCCAGGGCCTCCTTGACCTCGGGGAACCGACCGGGGAACTGCAGGCCGTCGACCACGGCGCGCAGGTACAGGCCGGTTCCCCCCACCAGCAGCGCGTGACGGCCCCGATCGGCGATATCCCCGAGGGCGTCGTGGGCGGCCCGCTGGAACTGGCGCACGGTGAACTCCTCGTCCGGGTCCACTAGGTCCACCAGGTGGTGCCGCACCTCGGCCCGCTGGGCCCGGCTGGGCTTCGCCGTGCCGATGTCCATGCCGCGATAGACGCACATGGAGTCCACCGAGACGATCTCCACGTCACCCCGGCGGCGGGCGACCGTCAGCGCCGCGTCGGACTTCCCCGATGCGGTGACCCCCACCAGGGCGACGACGGTCAAGCGCTGGCCAGGGGGATCCGTACCCGGTGCCGCGGCGCAGCCGTGACCTCGTCGAGCCTTCCCGTGAGGTGGTGGGGATGACCGGAGGTGATGGTGACCCGCGCCAGCGCCCCCGCGCCGGGCGACGGGCCGACTCCCGGTTCCGTCGGCGCGAAGTGGACCAGCTTCCCCTGGCGGGTCCGCCCCGTCAGCATCGACTCGTCACGGCGGCTGACCCCCTCGACCAGCACCTCTTCGGACCGGCCGACCCGGGCCTGGTGGCGGGCGAGCGAGGAGCGGTCGACCACGGACTTGAGCCTCGCGAAGCGCGCCGCGATCACCTCGGGGGCCACGAACAGATCCGCCATGGCGGCGGCCCGGGTGCCCGGTCGGGGTGAGAAGATGAAGGTGTAGGCGCTGTCGTACGCGGCCTCGGCCACCACGGCCAGGGTGTCCTCGAACTCCCGCTCGGTCTCGCCCGGAAATCCCACGATGAGGTCGGTGGTCACGCCGAGATCGCCCACGGCGGCCCGCGCCGCCGCCAACCGGTCGAGGTAACGCTCCGCCGTGTACCCGCGGCGCATGGCCGACAGCACCCGGTTGCTGCCCGACTGCAGCGGCAGGTGGAGCTGCTCGCACACCTCGGGAACCGTGGCCATGGCCTCGATGGTCTCGGGCCGCAGGTCCTTGGGGTGGGGGCTGGTGAAGCGGATGCGGCCGATCCCCTCGACCGCCCCGACGGCGCGCAGCAGTTCGGCGAAGAGGGGCCGGCGATGCGTGATGTCCCGCCCGTAGGAGTTGACGTTCTGCCCGAGCAGGGTCACCTCGGTGACACCGCGACGGGCCAGCTGCTCCACCTCTCGAACGATGTCGTCGACGGGCCGGCTCACCTCGGGACCGCGCACCGAGGGCACGATGCAGAAGGCACAGGAGTTGTCACATCCCATCTGGATGGTGACCCACGCGGCGTAGGGGAGCTCGCGGACCGCGTCGGGAGCCGTGAGGTGGTTGGTGGAGCTGCCCTCGGGCGTCGGCCCGTCGAGGATCTCCATCACCGGCCCCTCGCGCTCGGCCCGGCGCAGGAGACCCGGCGCGCTGGTCAGATTGTGTGTGCCGAAGACCACGTCGACCCATCCGACCTTCTGCTGAATGCGTTCACGGTCCTTCTGGGCCAGGCATCCACCGACGGCGATCTGCAGGCCGGGCTTGGCGTCGACCAGGGCCTTGAGGCTCCCCAGCGTGCCGTAGAGCTTCTGGTCGGCGTTCTCCCGGATACAGCAGGTGTTGAGTACCACGACATCGGCTTCCCGCATGTCGTCGGTCTGGCGCAGGCCGTCGGCCACGAGCATGCCGGCCAGCCGCTCGGAGTCGTGCTCGTTCATCTGGCACCCGAAGGTGCGGATGATGAAGGTCTTCGACATCCCGCCGAGTCTACGGCTCGCCTCTCCGGCCGACGGGCCGCGCCGTGGTCGCCGCCTCAGGGGGCGGGTGCGGTCTCCGGGCGGACGACCTCGGGGGACGGAACGGGCGGCAGCTCCGCCGCCTCGCCCGTCACGAGGCCTCGGCGGTCAGCCCGGAGGACCAGGACCCGACCGGACAGCCCCGACTCCACCAGCGCCGCCAGTGCGCCGCCTCGCACCTCCTCGGCCGAGTGCTCGGTGGTGAGCCCGATCAGCGACGGGCCGGCGCCCGACCAGCACGAGGCCAGCGCACCGGCGGCCACCAGCGCGTCGAGCAGCGACGGGGCCTCGGGGAACAGCGCCGCCCGCGCCGCTTGGTGGAGCCGGTCGGCCGTGGCGGCCGGAGTGAGGAGCGTCGGCTCGGCCAGACCGGCCAGCAGGAGGCCCATCCGTCCCAGGTTGAAAGTGGCGTCGGTGCGTGCCACGGTGACGGGCAGAACCGCCCGGGCATCGTCGGTCTTGAGCGGCCGGTCGGGCACGATCACCACGAAGGCCAGGTCAGCGGAGAGCGGGAGTCGGGCGGCGCAGGCCCGCCCGTCGACTGTTGTCGCCACGACCAGTCCCCCGAGGACACTGGCCGCCGCGTTCTCGGGATGGCCGTCCGACGCCGCGGCGACGCCGAGGGGGTCGTCGGCGCCCGCCGCCGCGGCGGCGGCAGCCGCCAGGGCGGCGGACGATCCCAGGCCGCGCGAGACCGGGATCTGCGAGCGCACGGTGACCGCCAGGCGATCGTGGCCGATGACGCCGATGGCCACCCGGGCAGCGAGGTGCGAGGCATCGTCCGCCAGTCCAGCGCCCTCCCCCTCGCTGCGCAGGCGCAGCGAGGGAGCAGGCTCGACCTCCACCTGCACGTAGCGGTCGAGGGCGACGGCCAGTACGTCGAAACCCGGCCCGAGGTTCGCCGTCGAGGCGGGTGCCCGGGCGCGCATGTCGTCAGAATAAGCGCTGGAGCACGGTCGGCTGGGGAAGGCGCCGGCTCAGGACCACCGGTATCACCTCTCGTTGCTCGCCGAGAGCGACCACGACGGATCCGACCCTAGTCCCCTTGTCCGAGCCCGCCCGGATGGTCCGGTCGTCGACCAGCAGTCGCTCGGCCGTCACTCCGGGCCAGCTCAAGAAGTCGGCCGTCGAACCGGCCCGTGCGACAACCGTGTTGCCGACCGCGCTCACGCGGGCCACGACCTCGCCGGCGTGGACCAGCGGGCTCGAGCCGATGGAGGTGCCGGCCTGATTGGCCAGGGTGAGCGCCATGGCCCCGGCCGTCCCCAGCACGTTCGGACCTTCCTGACCGGTCACCGCGCCGAGTATGAGCACGGAATGGCCGTGCACCTCCCGCACGACGGCCACGACGTCACAACCTCCGGCGGCCGTGGTGAAGCCCGACTTCACGCCGATCACCCCGTCGACGCCGAGCAGGGGGGTGTAGGTGGAGATCGTGCCGGCCACCGGCAAGGTGACGGAGGTCATCTTCACGATGCCGGCGAACGTCGGGTCCTCCATGTCGGATGCGGCCACCTTCAAGAGGTCGCCGGCGGTCGACGCCGAGGCCTGATCGAAGCCACTGGGATCGGCGTAGTGGGTGTGGTCCATCCCGAGTAGGGCGGCGAAGCGGTTCATCTTGGCCACGAAGGCCGGAATCCCACCGGCATCCCATCGGGCCAGCGTGTCGGCGTAGTTGTTGGCCGAGTGCACCAACAGCCCCTCGAGGAGCTGGCGCTCGGTCAGGACCTCGCCGGCGGTGACCTGGGCGTTGGCCTCGTCCTCGACCGTGTCGTCGTCGAAGTAGCCCACGTCGGTCTGCGTCATGGTGATCGAGGGGCCGTTCTGTCCCAGGGCCAGGGGATGATCGTGGAGAACGACGTAGGCCGTCATCATCTTGGTCAAGCTGGCGATGGGCACCGGTCGCTCGGGGCCCGACGTCACGTCGATGCCGATGGAGGGCACGGCGACGGCGGACTGCCCCGTCGCGGGCCAGGGGAGGACGACGGGGGACGACACGACCCGGACGGACGGAGCCATCGTCGCCGTGACCGAAGCCACCGGGGCCGCCGCCTCGAGTCGGAAGGCGGCCACCACGGCCATGGCGACCAGGACGAGCACGACGAAGGCCGCCAGGAGCCGGCCGCGACGCTGGGCCCTCCGCCGCCGGAGCGACCTGGTATGGCCGGCGCGGGTTCCCACCCCCACGGCGGTCTCCTCCAGCGAATGGAGCCGGAACGGTGCCACCATGATCGGTGGGGGGCTCGATCCGCTCAACGGTGGGAAAGTGCTTCGAGCTCGTCGATGGTCATGAGGACCTGACGCGCCTTCGATCCCTCGCTCGGACCGACCACTCCCCTGCGTTCGAGAAGGTCCATCAACCGACCGGCGCGGGCGAAGCCCACCCGAAGCTTCCTCTGCAACATGGAGGTGGACCCTAACTGGGAACGGACGACCAGGTCCATCGCGGCCACCAGGAGCTCGTCGTCATCGTCGTCGACGCCCTCGACGCCCCCCGAGGGCCCGTCGGTGACGTTCTCGATCCCGACGACCGGCTCGGTGACGCCACCTTGGGCGAACCAGTGCTTGACGACGTCGCGCACTTCTCGCTCAGAGACCCACGGTGCCTGCAGACGGCGCGGTACGTTCGATGAGGCGGTGAGCAGCAACATGTCGCCCTTGCCCACCAGTCGCTCGGCACCGGCCTGGTCCAGGATGACGCGGCTGTCGGCCAGCGACGACACGGACAGGGCCATGCGACTGGGGATGTTGGCCTTTATGACGCCGGTGATGACGTCGACGGAGGGGCGCTGGGTAGCCAGCACGAGGTGGATGCCCACGGCGCGGGCCATCTGGGCGATGCGCACGACCGAGTCCTCGACGTCGCGTGCCGCCACCATCATCAGGTCGTTGAGCTCGTCGACCACGATGAGGATGAAGGGTAGGACCTCCGGCATCCGCGGGTCATCGTCGATCTCCTCTTCCGAGTAGACCGCCGGGTGGTCGGACCCGAGCGCGTTAGCGGTCGATTCGGCGATGCGCCTCTTGTCCGATGCCGGACCGATCGGCGTCAGCTCACCGGCCGCCAGCGCCAGGTTGTACCCGGTGATGTCCCGCATGCCGTTCTCGGCCAGGAGGTCGTACCGCCGCTCCATCTCCTTGACCGCCCACTGGAGCGCGTTGGCGGCCTTCTTGGGGTCGACCACCACCGGGCTGATCAGGTGTTGCAACCCGTTGTACTGACCGAGCTCGACCCGCTTGGGGTCGATCAGCATCAGCCTCACCTGCTCGGGGGTGCTGCGCATGAGCACCGAGGTGATGATCGAGTTGATGCAGGACGACTTGCCGGCGCCGGTGGCGCCCGAAATGAGGATGTGCGGCATCTCCGCCAGGTTGGCCATGACGGCTCGACCGGCGATGTCCCGACCCATGGCCACCTCGAGCGGGTGGGCGGCCACCTTGGCCTCGGGCGATTCGAGTATGTCCCGCAGCGCCACCAATTGCCTGGTCCGGTTGGGCACCTCGACACCGATGGCCGACTTGCCGGGGATGGGGGCCAGGATCCGTACGTCGGGGGAGGCCATGGCATAGGCGATGTCCCGCGAGAGGCTGAGGACGCGGGCCACCTTCACCCCGGTTCCCAGCTCGAGTTCGAAGCGGGTGACCGTCGGCCCCACCGTCTTTCCCACCAGCGTCGTGGCCACCCCGTGCGCGTCGAGGGCGGCGACGAGCGTCTGGCCGGCGACCTCGAGTTGGCGCAGATCGTGGCTCAGCTGCTTGGTGGCCGACAGCAGGTTGATGTCGGGGAGCACCCAGTCCCCCCCGGCCCGTGGAACGGCGGAGACCACCGCGGGTGCCCGGACGGCCTCGCCCGGCGGTTCGGCCTCCGACTCCGGCGCGGCGTCGAGGCCGTCGGTCTCCTCCTCCTCGTCGTAGAGGGTCACGGCGGCGGGCGGGTCCCGGAGCGGTGCGGTCCGGGCGACGGGCTCGTCGTCCGACCCCTCGGTGGCGTGCAGGAGCGACGCGCTACTCCACCACGAGGCCAGCGTCGAGGCCAGCGCCCCCGCACCCGACCGGACGGCGCGCCCGAACGTGGCCAGCGAGATGCCGGTGGCGATCAGGGCGGCCACGAAGACCAGTGCCGCAAAGAGCACGGCGGAGCCGGCCGTGCCGATCCCGGCGTGAAGGGGGTGGCCGACCACTGCGCCCACCCAGCCACCCGCAGCCTCCAGCGCTCGGGACGGATGGAAGGTGAGGGGTGGGGCACCCTCGGCCAGCTCCCCCAGACCGCAGAAGCCTATGACCCCGAGAAGCGCTCCCAGACCGGTCCGGAGGGGCTCCGGACGATCCCGCTCGACCAGCAGGACCACCCCGGCCCCGGCGCAGACGATCGGGATGACCACCCGTGTCCAGCCCACCAGGGCGGCCAGCCCCACGTCAACGCCGTGGCCGACCGGGCCGAGCGCACGTCCCCACAGCGCCAGCGCCAGCAGCACCCCGAGAGTGATCAGGCCTATGGCCCACAGGTCGGTCCCGTGCCGGCCGAGGCCGTCGGTCGGCTGGGCGGACGCCCTCTTCCGGGTGCCCTGGTGCCTGCCGCGCTGGGCGGGCTTGCGGGCCGGGGTGCGTGGCGCGACGGGTCGGCGCTTGGTGGTCACCACAGTGCCGAAGACACTACCGCCGTCCTCGGCGAGTTCGGGGGACGTCTGCCCACTTGAGGAGCGAACATATGTTCGCTATCGTAGGGCCATGGCACTCCGTTGGGCGCTCGCCGGTGACGAGGAGGCCGGCGCGCTCTTCCCCGACGAGCGGACGCCCACCCGCCATGTGGGGAGAGGCGCCTACGCCGGACTGGAGTTCCTCCACGTCAATGCCCGCACCATCATCAACGCCGTGCCGCCACAGAGCCTCATGCCCTTCCGCTACACCATCAACTCCTATAGGGGTTGCAGTCATGCGTGCAATTACTGCTTCGCCCGCCCGACCCACGACTACCTGGGGCTGAACATCGGCGAGGACTTCGAGAAGCGGATCGTGGTCAAGATCAACGCCGTCGAGCGCCTGCGGGCCGAGCTGCGCTCACCGAAGTGGAGCGGCGAGCACATCGCCATGGGCACCAACACGGACCCCTACCAGCACGCCGAGGGCAAGTACCACCTCACCCGGGGGATCGTCGAGGTCCTCTCGGCGGCGCGGAACCCCTTCAGCATCTTGACCAAGTCGACCCTCATCCTGCGCGATGCGGCCGCACTGGCCACCGCCGCCGCCCGCACCGACGTCTCGGTCAGCTTCTCCATCGGGACCCTCGACCGCTCCGTCTGGCGGCTGACCGAACCGGGCACACCGCCCCCCGATCAGCGCATCGCCGCCCTGCGACGCCTCACCGAGGCCGGCATCGCCTGCGGCGTCCTGGTGGCACCGGTGCTGCCCGGTCTCTCCGACGCCGACGACCAACTGCGGTCGGTCGTCGAGGCCGTCGCCGACGCTGGTGCGGTGTCCGTCACCGGGGTGGCCCTGCATCTACGGGGCAGCGTGCGCGAGCACTACCTCGGGTGGCTCGACGGGGCGCGGCCGGACCTCGCACCGCTCTACCGGGAACGGTTCCGCCGGGGCGCCTACCAGGACCAGCGCGAGCGGGACAGGATTAGCGAGGTGGTACGGGGAGCGGCACGACGGTTCGGGATGACGGGCCGATCCCCCACCGCTCCGGTCCCACCGGCGGCGCCGGTCGCGCCCGCCAACGGCGAGCAGCTCACGCTGCTTTGAACCGTCCGTAACGACGGTTACACCATCAGCACGACGGGGACGATCATCGGCCGTCGCCGCGTGCGGTCCCCCACGAACCTGCCCAACGCCTTGCGGGCGTGGCGGCACAGCACCTCGCTGTCGCGGGCGCCGTCGCGCAGCGCCTGCACGACCGCCGCAGCGACCGCGGCACTGGCCTCACCCAGGAGCTCCTCGGCTTCGGGGGCGTGCACCCACCCGCGGGTCTCGATCACCGGATCGCCGCTCAGGGTCCCCTCGTGGGGGTCGACGGTGACCACCACCATCACCACCCCCTCCTCGGCCAGCTTCTGCCGGTCGCGCAGGACGCCGTGGCCGATGTCGCCGACGGTGCCGTCGACGTAGACGTAGCCGGCCGGGACCTTTCCGTCGCGGGTGATCCCCTTGGCGTTGATCTCCACGGCGTCGCCGTCCTCGCACAACAGCACATTGGACGGTGCGATACCCATGGACAGGGCGATGCGGGCGTGGTGCACCAGGTGCCGGTACTCGCCGTGCACGGGCACGAAACACTGGGGCCGGGTCACCGACATCAGCGTCCGCAGCTCGCCCTGGCGGGCGTGGCCACTGACGTGGACCGCTTCGGCTCCGGTGTGGACCACCTCGGCGCCACGCCGGTACAGCTCGTCGATCACGCGCCCCACCGACCACTCGTTGCCCGGGATGGGGTGCGCGCTGATCACCACCACATCGCCCTCCCCCACCCGCAGCCACTTGTTGTCGCCCGTGGCCATGAGCGAGAGGGCCGACATCGGCTCGCCCTGCGAGCCGGTGGAGATCACGCACATCTCGCCGGGGGGGACAGAGTCGACGTCCTCGATGTCGACCATGCTCTTCTTGGGTACCGTGATGATGCCCAGCCCGACGCCCAGCTCCACGTTCTTGCCCATGGAGCGTCCCAGGGTGGCCACCTTGCGGCCATTGGCGACGGCGGCGTCAATAATCTGCTGTACCCGGTGCATGTGGCTGGCGAAGCAGGCCACGACGATGCGCTTGCCCGACGCGGTGGCGAAGACCCGGCGGAGGGTCACACCGACCGAGGACTCCGATTCGGTGAATCCCGGCTCCTCGGCGTTGGTGGAGTCCGACAGCAGCAGCCGGATGCCGACGGTCCGGGCCAGCTCCCCCATGCGGGAGAGGTCGGTCCGGCGGCCGTCCACCGGCTGCAGGTCCAGCTTGAAGTCGCCGGAGTGGAGGATGACCCCTTGCGGGGTGTGGAAGGCGATGGCAAAGGCGTTGGGCACCGAATGGGTCACCGGGATGAACTCCACGTCGCAGGGCCCGATGCGACGTCGCTCTCCGTCCCCCACGGCGATGAAGTCGGTGCGGTGGCTGAGTCCGGCTTCCTCGACCCGGTGCCGGGCCAGGCCGACCGTGAGCTCGGATCCGTAGATGGGGGCCTGCAGGTCACGCAGCAGGTAGGCCAGTCCCCCAGTGTGGTCCTCGTGGCCGTGGGTGAGGACGATGCCGTCGACCCGGTCGGCGCGCTCCCGGAGGTAGGTGAACTCGGGCAGGACCAGGTCCACGCCGGGCATGTCGAGGTCGGGGAACATGATCCCGCAGTCGAGGACGATGATGCGGCCGTCGACCTCTATACAGGCGCAGTTGCGGCCGATCTCCCCCAGCCCGCCCAGGAAGACGACACGGACAGGCGACGCGTGAGAGCCTGGTCTCCGATTCTCAGGCAACCGGCTGGACCGCTGCGGTCGTGGGGCCGAGGGACGCAAGGATCTTGGCGGCCTGAAGGTCGAGCTCGCTGGTCGATCGCCCCATCGGGAGACGGCACTGCCCCACGCGGTGGCCCATGGCGCGGCAGATGGCCTTGGCGGGCAGGGGATTCGGATACTCCTCGCTGGACTGGAAGTCAAACGCGTCGAGCAGTTGGGCGTTGCCGGCGATGGCACCGGCGAGGTCGCCTCCGAGAAACGCCTCAATCACGGCCCTGAACTGGGGGCCAATCCAGTGAGAGGCGACGCTGATGGCGCCGACGGCGCCGACCGCGAGCAGCGGGAGCGTCAGCAGGTCGTCACCGCTGTAGATCTCGAAGCCCGTCGGCACCCGGGCCGCCAAGTGGGCGGTGCCGACGGGATCACCGGCGGCGTCCTTCAGCGCCACGATGGCCTGCACATCGTGGGCCAGGCGCACCATGGTGGATGCGGCGATACGGCGTCCCGAACGCGCCGGTACGTCGTAGAGGGCCACCGGCAGTCCGCCGGCTGCCTCGGCCACGGCCCGGAAGTGCTCGTAGAGCCCGGACTGTGACGGTCGGTTGTAGTACGGCGTCACCACCAGCACGCCATCGACTCCACACGTGGTGGCCAGAGCCGTCATCCGGACCGAATGGTCGGTGTCGTTCGATCCGGTGCCGGCCAGGACGGGGATGGTCACGGCAGCCGCCACGGCGCGCCACAGCTCGACCTTCTCCTCGTCGGTGAGGACCGAGCTCTCACCCGTGGACCCGCTGAGCACGAGGCCGTCGCTGCCGTGGTCGGCCAGCCAGCGAGCGAGCTCGACCGCCGCGTCGACGTCAAGCGCCCCGGCGTCGTCGAAGGGGGTCACCATGGCGGTGACCAACCGGCCGAAGCGCGGCAAGCCGGACGACGTGCTCATCACCCCTCACGCTACCAGCCGGCCCCTTCGCCCGAGGAGGTGGGGCCGAAGGTGGGTCGCTAGGCCACCTGGCGATCGGCCGGCGAGCCGTCGGCAAAGGCGTCCTCCTCCTCGGACGCGTCCGTGAGGTGCTCGAACGCGATGGCCCCCAGTTCGGTGAACCTCGCACGCAGCCAGCCGTCGGCGGCGTCGAGCAGGCCGAGCTTGCGCAGGTTGGGCACGATCTTCGAGAACAACATGATCTGGAAGCCGTCGCGGTCGGGCGACTGGGAGTAGAGCTGGACGACGTCGGCCGGGGGCACCTCCAGGTGCTCCCAGACCTCCTGCATGATCATCCGGTCCTTCATGCGGATGGCCGCCTCGAAGGCGAACTCCTGGCGCTCGCGGAGCTCCGCCGCACTGAGCTGCTGGTAGTACTCCTGCAGGCTGAGGACCCCGAAGGCGACGTGACGCGCCTCGTCGGCCATCACGTAGCGCAACATCTTCTTCAGCAGCGGTTCGGTGGTCGTGGAGTGCAGGAAGCCGAACGCAGCCAGTGCCAGCCCCTCGACCATTATCTGCATCCCCAGGTAGGTCATGTCCCAGCGCGAATCACCGACGATCTCGTCGAGCAGGAGCCCCAGATGCGCGTTCATCGGATAGTGGCCGGACAGCTTGGTGTCGAGGTACTTGGAGAAGACCTCGACGTGGCGTGCCTCGTCCATCACCTGGGTGGCGGCGTAGTACTTGGCGTCGATCCACGGGACCGTTTCGACGATCTTGGCGGTGCACAGCAGGGCGCCCTGCTCGCCGTGCATGAACTGCGAGAGCGTCCAGTTCTGGTTCTGCACGGCGAACCGTAACCACTCCTTTTCGCCCCAGCGCTCGAGCACGGTGCCCGAGAGGTCGGGCGCACCCCACTGCACCAACTCGAGGTTGGCCGCCCTGTTGTTCGCCGCCACCTTCTCCTGGTCGACGTCGATGGACCAGTCGAGGTCGGTCTGGGCATTCCACTGCGCCGCCTTGGCCTTCTCGTAGAGGGTGTCGAGCTGCCGGCGGGCCCCCTTCTCGTAGTCCCAGGTGAACTCGGCCGGACAGCTGTCCGCCACCCGGTGGAACCCCTCGACCTCCTCGTGTCCCACCAGGCTCATGGCGGCCTCAAGGTCGTTGATGTTGTGGCGGCCGATGAGCTCGAAGTTGCTCCTCATGGCGGTGGAGCCGTCGGCGGTGGCATCGTGGTCGGCGGTGGAGTCGTCGGCGGTGGAGTCGTCGGTCATGGCCATTCCCCCTTGGCGGCGTGGGTTGAACCAGTATGCCGACTTTTGTCTACGTCAACCGGGCGGGAACGAGATGTGCCCCGGAGGAACGGCCTTCACCAGGACGGCGAGCACGAGGAGGACGGCGACGCTCGATCCGATGGTCAGCGCGAGCTGCCGAGCCGTCGGCCGCAGGGTGAAGGCCCGGTCGTAGGCCGTCGCCAGGACGACCCCCACCACCAACCCGCCCAGGTGGTCACGCCAGTCGATGTTGCCGGAAAAGCCGATGATGAGGTTGATCACGATCAGGGCGAGCACCGGGGCCAGCGGTTGTCGCCGGTTGTGCGCCAGCACGACGTACGCCCCCATGACCCCGAAGATCGCTCCCGAGGCTCCGGCACTGACACTGTTCCCGGGCGTGAACAGGTACGAGGCGACGCTGCCGCCCAGACCGGCCAAGAGGTAGAGGGCCAAGAAGCGCGCCTTGCCGAGCATCACCTCCACCGCCGGCCCGACGATGAGAAGGGTGAACATGTTCGAGGCGATGTGCAACCAGTTCAGATGCAAGAACATGGATGTGAAGAAGCGGTAGTACTCGTCGGACTGCCGGACTTGGTGGGACAGCCCACCGAAGCGGTTGATGACGCTGGCCTTCCCGAACCCGCTGGCCACGAAGCACACGACGTTCACCACGATCAGCGCGATGACCACCGGGGTGGGGTTGGTCGAGCCGACGATCCCGGTACGGTTGGCGTTCGCCCCGGCGAAGGGCCGGATCACCTTGGTTCTCTTGGCGCCGGCCGAGATGCAGTCCGGGCACTGCCATCCCACCGGCGCCTGCTGCATGCACTCCGTGCAGATGGGGCGATCGCAGTGCGCGCAGACCACCGAGGCCACCCGATCGGGGTGGTTGGTGCACGTCGGCGACGTCATCGGCCGGAGCTCACCGACCGGCGGGAGCTCACCGATCGGCCGGAGCTCACCGATCGGCCGGAGCTCACCGACCGGCCCCCCTCATAGGCCGAGGAGCGCTTCGATCCCGACGGTCAACCCAGGACGGTCGGAGACGGCCCGCACGGCGAGGAGGACTCCGGGCATGAAGGAACGCCGATCGTAGGAGTCGTGGCGTATGGTCAGGCTCTGCCCGACGGTGCCGAAGATCACCTCCTCGTGGGCGATCAGCCCGGGGAGGCGCACCGAATGGACGCGTACGCCGCCGGGAGCCTCGCCCCCCCTCGCCCCGGCGAGGACGTGCTCGGTGGTGAGATCGCCCGGCAGCGACCCGACGCCCGCGGCCTGCCGTGCGGCGGCGATCCGGGCTGCAGTGTGCAGGGCCGTCCCCGACGGCGCGTCACGCTTGGCGTCGTGGTGGAGCTCTATCACCTCCGCGCCGTCCATGTGCGGAGCGGCCAGCTCGCAGAAACGCATCAGGAGCACGGCGCCTATGGCGAAGTTCGCCGCCACGATGGCATTGGCCGCCGACTCGGCGAAGAGCCGTGCCGCCGCGCCGAGCTCCGTCTCGCTGAGACCGGTCGTGCCCACGACGGCGTGCAGACCCTCGCGGGCGTAGAGGGGAAGGTTGTCCCGCGCCGCGTCGGCCACACTGAAGTCGACCACCACCTCGGTACCGTGCTCAGCCAAGGCGCCCACGTCGCCGGCGACGGCGACTCCCTCGATACGCTGCCCGACGTGACCCGGGTCCACGGCGGCGACCAGCTCGAGGTCGGTCGCCGTGGTCACGGCGCGGCATACCTCCCGGCCCATCCGGCCGCCGGCCCCGACGACACCGACCTTGCGCATGGGGGAACCCTATCGGCCGGCCAATGCAGCGAGGTGGTCGTCAAAGGCACCTTCGTCGAAGGGACCCACCGCGCTGAGCGTGCGGGGGGCCTCGACCAGCTCGAGCGCCTGGGCCAGGACGTCGTCGCGTCCCACCGCCTCGACGTGCGCCAGGACCTCGTCGATGGTCTGCACCTCGCCGTGCAACAGCATCGAGGCTCCGATGCGGCCCATGCGGGCCCCCGAGTCCTCGCCCGAGAGCAGCATCTCGGCCCGGAGGTTTCCCTTGGCCACGGCCAGCTCGCGATCGGTGATCCCGTGCTGTGCCAACAGTTCGAGCTCACCCGAGACGATGCGCAGCACCTCGTCGACGTTGTCGGGAGCGGTGCCGACGACGACCGCCATCGACCCGGCATCCTGGTAGGCGGCCCGCTCGGACCACACCGAATAGGCCAGCCCGCGCTCTTCCCGGATCTTCTGGAACAGCCGGCTCGAGAGCCCGCCGCCCAGGACATGGTTGAGGACGGCCAGCGCCCAGCGCCGCTCGTCGAAACGGGAGACCGACCGCACCCCGTAAATGAGGTGGGCCTGCTCCGTCGGCCGCCGGACCACGTGCAACCGATCGGCCTCGGGCCCCGGGGCGGTGCGCGGCGGGGCCGCTCCTCCGGGCTGGCCGGCAAAACGTCGTTCGAGGTCCGCCGCCACGCCCTCGTGGGTGCAGTCGCCGGCCACGGAGACCACCATGTTGCCCGGGCGGTAGTGGTGGGCGAAGAAACCCCGTATGTCGTCGGCACCGAGTGCGCCCACGGTCGCCTGTGTGCCCAGGGTGTCGCGTCCGAGCGGGTGGCCGGCGAACAACGAGGACTGCCACTGCTCGGCCACCAAGTCTGCCGGCTCGTCGGCGTGCATCAGGATCTCGTCGAGGATCACGCTGCGCTCGGCGTCGACGTCGGCCGGGCGCAGAGCGGGATCCCACATGATCTCGCTCAAGATGTCGAGCCCCAGCGGCAGGTGCTCGGAGAGCAGGCGGATGTAGAAGGTCGTGTACTCCTTGGTGGTGAATGCGTTGCAGTCGCCACCGACCTCGTCCAGCGACTCGGCGATGGCGGCGGCCGACAGCGTCGGCGTCCCCTTGAACAAGAGATGCTCGAGGAAGTGCGACGCCCCGGCCAGCTCGTCGGACTCGTCGCGCGAGCCCGAGCCGACCCAGTACGCCACCGCCACCGAGCGGACATCCTCCATGGTCTCGCTGACCAAGCGGATCCCGCTCGGCAGTACAGAGGCTTCGATCAACGGCGACGCGAGCGACCGCGAGGTGGGCGACCGCCGCCGCTACTGCTGCTACGACCTTCGGCTTCGACGGCGCCCGGACCGAGGTCGCCGAGCTCGGACACCAGCTCGGCCTCGAAGGCGTCCTCGAAGGAGGGCACCCCGTTGCCGGCGGCCGGCGCCGGGCGCGGTGCGGCATCGCTGCCGCTCCTGCCACCGCCGCCATTGCCGCCACTGGCACTCCCGCCGCCCGAACCCCGGCCGCCACCGTTGCCCGACGAGGCGCTGCCACCGTCGTCCGAGCTGCCTTCAGGCACGGAGGCCAACGAGAGGGAGACCTTGCCCTGTGGGTCGATGTCGTCCACGCGCACCTCAATGGGTTGCCCGAGGGTCAGGACGTCCTCCACGTTGTTGATCCTCTTGCCGCCGGCCAGCGGGGAGAGCTTGGAGATATGGAGCAGGCCGTCCCGACCGGGGAGGACGTTGACGAAGGCACCGAACTTGGTGATGTTGACCACCTTGCCGGCGTAGACGGCGCCGACATCCGCGGTCGGAGGGTCGAGGATCAGCGAGATACGGCGACGCGCCTCCTCGACGGCGTTGCCGTCCTTGGCGCCGATGGTGACGGTACCGACCATGCCGTCGTCGTCGACCGCGATGTCGGCGCCCGTCTCCTGCTGCAGGGTGTTGATGACCTTGCCCTTGGGGCCGATGACCTCGCCGATCTTGTCGATCGGGATCTCCATGGAGACGATCTTCGGGGCGCTGTTGGCCACGTGGTCGCGGGGCTCGGCGATGGCACCGGCCATGACACCGAGAATGGTGAGGCGGGCCTCCTTGGCCTGCAGGAGGGCCTTGGCCAGCACGTCGGCCGGCAGACCGGCGATCTTCGTGTCGAGCTGGAGCGCGGTCACCGCATCGGCGGTGCCGGCCACCTTGAAGTCCATGTCCCCGAAGGCGTCCTCGGAACCCAAGATGTCGGTCAGCGTGACATAGGTGCCGCCGTCGTAGACCAGACCCATGGCGATCCCCGCCACTGCCGCCTTGAGAGGTACGCCGGCGGCCATCAACGACAGGGTCGAACCGCAGACCGAGGCCATGGACGTCGAGCCGTTCGAAGCCAGGACGTCCGACACGACGCGCAAGGTGTAGGGGAACTCCTCGGCACTGGGGACCACGGGAAGCAGGGCCCGCTCGGCCAGGAGGCCGTGACCGATCTCACGACGCTTGGGCCCGCGCATGAAACCGGTCTCGCCGGTCGAGAAGGGCGGGAAGTTGTAGTGGTGCATGTAGCGCTTGGAGTCGACCGGGGTGATGGTGTCGAGCATCTGGGCCATGCGGGGCATGCCCAACGTGGTGACGTTGAGCACCTGGGTCTCGCCCCGCTGGAACAGGGCGGAGCCGTGCGCCGTGGGGAAGAGGTCGATCTCGGCCGACAACGGGCGGATGTCCGCCGTGCCCCGCCCGTCGACCCGCACGCCGTCCTCGACGATGCGCTTGCGCACCAGCTTCTTGGTCAGGGAACGGATGGCGGCCTTGATCTCCCCGGCGCGCCCTTCGAACTCGTCGGCCAGGGCGGCCTGGATCTCCTTGCCGGCCGCGTCGAGGGCCTCGTTGCGCTCGGCCTTGGCGGTGACCAGGTTGGCCTTGGCGATGAGGTCGGTGCCGACGGCTTCGACCCGGGCCCACACCTCGTCGGCGTAGTCGGAGAGCGTGGAGAACTCGATCGTCTCGATCGGTCCATGGGTGGCGACGACCTCGGCCATCAGTTGGCGCTGCAGGTTGATGGACTCGCGGATCCAGGTCTTGGCCGCCTCCAGCCCCTCGGCCAGCACCTCCTCGGTGACCTTGGGCGCTCCCTCTTCGTAGTAGTCCCAGGAGTGCTCGGTGCCGCCGGCCTCCACCATCATGATGGCGATGTCGCTGTCCGCCGAATCGGTGAGCGCCCGGCCGGCCACGACGAGCTCGAAGGTGGCGGCCTCGCCCTCCTGGAAGGTCGGGTGGGGCACCCAGGTGCCCTCGACGCTGTAGGCCACCCGGACGGCGCCGATGGGGCCGTCGAAGGGGATGCCCGAGATCATCAGCGCGGCGGAGGCGGCGTTGATGGCCAGCACGTCATGCGGGTTGACCTGGTCGGCCCCGAAGATCGTCCCGACGACGTGCACCTCGTTGCGGAAGCCGCTGGGAAACGACGGGCGCAGCGGACGGTCGATGAGCCGGCAGGTCAAGATGGCCTGGTCGGAGGCCTTCCCCTCCCGGCGGAAGAACGAGCCCGGGATCTTGCCGGCGGCGTACGTCCTCTCCTCGATGTCCACCGTCAGGGGGAAGAAGTCGGTCCCCTCCCGGACGGACCGTGCTGCGGTGGCCGTGGCCAGCAGGACGGTGTCGCCGATGCGGGCGAGCACGGCGCCGTCGGCCAGCTGGGCCAACTTTCCGGACTCGAACGTCAGGGTGCGGTCGGTGCCACTGATGGGGCCCGACACGGAAATGGCGTCAGCCATGATGCTCCTCGTGTGGTGTTAAGGGGCATCCTTCGGCTGGTTCCCAGTGGTCGACCACCTCCCTTGCGGAAGTGACCGGCGACTGGCAGCCAGCGTCCCGAGACACCCGGATGTGCTTCGTTACCGCCGAATGCCGAGACGGCCGATGATGGTGCGGTAGCGCTCTACGTCATTCTTGCGCACGTAGTCGAGCAACCGACGACGCTGGCCGATGAGCTTCATCAGGCCGCGCCGCGTGTGGTGGTCCCCCTTGTGGTCCTTCAAGTGCTCCGTGAGGTGGTTGATCCGTCCCGACAGCAGCGCGATCTGCACTTCGGGTGAGCCGGTGTCGCTGTCGTGCAACCGGTACTCGGCGATCGTGGCCTGCGTGTCGGGCATGAATCGAAAAACCTCGGAGACGTTGATGGAGTGCGGCCGGGACCATCCCCAACCGCCATCCATCGTAGCAGGTGGTCAGCGGCCGGCCGAGAGCGCCCTCTCGGCGTCGGCGGCGTCGCGGTGCATCTGGGCGATGAGGGCGTCGACCGACTCGAACCGCCGGTCGCCCCGCAGCCGGCTGACGAACGACACCCGGGCCGGCTCGCCGTAGAGGTCCCCGTCGAAGTGCAAGAGATAGGCCTCTACCAGGACCGGCGAGGTGCCGGGCTCGTAGAAGGTGGGCCGTCGCCCGACCGAGATGGCGGCCGGATGGGCGGTCCCATCGGCCCGGATGAAGTGGCCGGCGTAGATCCCGTCCGCCGGGAGGGCGATGTCGTCGCCGATCTGGAGGTTTGCCGTCGGGAAACCGAGCTCGGGACCGCCGCGGCCGTCGCCGCGCACCACGGGACCCCGGACCTCGTGGGGCCGCCCCAGAAGCCTGGCCGCGCCGGCGACGTCCCCCTCGGCAACCAGCGTCCTGATGCGGGTGGACGAGACAGGATCGCGGCCATCGTCGGTCAGGGCCTCCCCGACCACCTCGAAGCCATGCCCGGCCCCGAGCTCTCGCAAGAGCGCCACGTTCCCCTTGCGGCCGTGCCCGAAGTGGAAGTCCTCACCGACGACGACCAGCCGGGCATTGAGGGTGTCCACCAGGACCTCCTTGACGAAGTCCTCGGCGGTCTCGTCGGCCCGAGCCCGGTCGAAGGCGATCACCAGGGTGCGATCGACGCCACAGGCGCCCAGGAGCTCGAGCTTCTGCTCGAGATCCGTGAGCTGAAGGGGGGCCGACGCGGGGCGCACCACACCGGCCGGGTGGCGATCGAAGGTGACCACGACCGTGGAGAGGCCGGCGTCGGCGGCGCGCTGCGACAGGTCGCGCAGCAGCGCCCGATGCCCCAGGTGCACGCCGTCGTAGGCGCCGATGGTGACGGCTGTTCCGGACATCGCGAGACGTCAGTCGCCGGCCACGACGACGGAGGGTTTGATGCGGTCGCTTCCCGTCGCCTCGTACACGGCCAGAAGCGTACCGTCGCCGTCCACCATGGCCCAGGGACCATCGCCCCCCGCGCCCACCGGGACGCGGTCGAGCGCCAGCCCGCGTCCGATCAGGAGGGCGATCTCCGGCTCCACCACGACCGACGGTAGGTCGCGCATGGCCTGGGCGGGCGTGAGGAGGGCCTCGGGCGTGAGGAGGTCCAGCGGGCACATGTCGCCCTCCCCGAACGATCCGATGCGGGTGCGCCGCAGACGGCCGATGTGAGCCCCGCCGCCGAGGGCCGTCCCCACGTCCTCGGCCAGCACGCGGATGTACGTTCCCGAGGAGCACTCCACCTCGGCCCGGTAGACACCGGGGCGTCCGGGGTCGGGCGCAATGTCGAAGCGGTGCACCGTCACCCGGCGGGCCGATCGCTCGACCTGCAGCCCCTGGCGGGCCAGTTCGTGCAGCCGGCGCCCCCCCACCTTGACCGCCGACACCATCGGTGGCACCTGCTCGATGGTGCCGGTGAGGGCGGCCGCCGCCCCGCGCACCTGCTCGAGAGTGACGGCGGACATGTCCCACCGCCCGGTGACCTCGCCGGAGGCATCGAGCGTCGAGGTCGCGGTGCCGAGGACGATGTCGGCCTCGTAGGTCTTGGGCAGTGGGGTCAAGAACCGCAGCAATCGGGTGGCCCGCCCCAGTCCGACCAGGAGTACGCCGGTCGCATCGGGATCGAGGGTCCCGGCGTGCCCGACCCGGCGCTGGCCGAAGAGGCGGCGGCAGCGGGCGACGACGTCGTGGGAGGTCCAACCGGCCGCCTTGTCGATCACGACCAGGCCGGTGGCGCTCACCCTCCTGGCCTGCTCACGGGTCAGTGGGCTCGTGGTCCTTGTCGAGGCCGCGCAGGAGCTCTTCGACCCTCGACCCGGCGGCGATGGCCGGATCGGCCCGGAAGGCCAGCCGGGGGGTGCGCTTCATCGTCACCTGGACTCCGATGTGGCGCTGCAGATGGCCGCGACGCTCCTCGAGCGCGGCCGCCGCAGGGCTGTCGAGCGTCGCCAGGTACACGACGGCGGTTCGCATGTCGGCCGCCGTGTCGACCGACGTGACGGTGAGCATGCGGAAGCGCTCGTCCGCGTCGGCCAGTCTCTCGAGCTCCTCGGCGATCACCTGCCGCAGTACCTGATTGACCCGCAGCGAGCGGGGATAGGTTGCCGTCCGGCGTTTCACGATGACGTCACGTCCTCGCGATCTCGCGCTCCTCAAAGGTCTCGATGATGTCGCCCGAATGCAGATCCTGGAAGTCTGACAGGCCGATGCCGCACTCGAACCCGGCCGCAACCTCCCGGGCGTCGTCCTTGAACCGCCGCAGCGAGGTGATGGACCCCTTCCAGATGACGGTCCCATCCCTCAGGAACCGCACCTTCGAACCGCGGGTGATCTTGCCCTCACGCACGTAGCAACCGGCGATGGCGCCGACGCGGGGAACGCGGAAGATCTCTCGCACCTCGGCCTCTCCGGTCACCACCTCTTCGTACAGCGGTGAGAGCAGGCCCAGCATGGCCGCCTCAATGTCCTCGAGCAGCTTGTAGATGATCTCGTAGGTCCGGATCTCCACGTCGGAGGACTCGGCCAGCTCACGCGAGCGCCGGTCCGGGCGCACGTTGAAGCCGATGATGGTGGCGCTCGACGCCGCCGCCAGCTGCACGTCGTTCTCGGTGATGCCCCCGATGCCGCGCAGGACGAAGCTCAACTTCACGTCGTCGCGCTCGAGTCGCTTGAGGCTCTCGGTCACGGCCTCGAGCGAACCCTGTACATCGGCCTTGAGGACGATGTTGAGGGTGGCCATCTCGCCCCGCTGAATCTGCTCGAACAGGTCCTCGAGCTTGGCCCCCGTGGCGGCCGAGGCCACGGGCTTGTGCCCCGAGAGACGGAACCGCTGTGCCCGCGCCTCGCCGAGCGTCCGGGCACGCGCCAGATCCTTGGCCGCACGCATCTCATCGCCGGCATGCGGCGGCTCGGAGAACCCCAGCACCTGTACCGGTGTGGAAGGGAGTGCCTCTTTGACGTGATCGCCCAGGTCATCGACGAGCGCCTTGACCTTGCCCCAGGCCGCCCCGGCGACCACCGGGTCACCCACCCGGAGCGTGCCCTGCTGGACGATGACGGTCGCCACCGGCCCGCGCCCGGCTTCGAGGTTCGCCTCGAGCACCACGCCGCGCGCCTCTCCTTCGACCCGCGCCGTCAGCTCCTCGACCTCGGCCACCAGGGTGATCTGTTCGAGCAGGTCGTCGATGCCGGTGCCCTGCAGGGCGGACACCTCGACCACGATGGTGTCACCACCCCACGCCTCGGGCACCAGCCCACGCTCGGAGAGTTGCTGGAGCACGCGGGTGGCGTCGGCATCGGGACGGTCCATCTTGTTGACGGCCACGATGATCGGGACCTCCGCCGCGGTGGCGTGGTCGATGGCCTCGACCGTCTGGGGCATCACCCCGTCGTCGGCGGCGACGACGAGGACGACGATGTCGGTCGCCTGGGCGCCGCGGGCGCGCATGGCGGTGAAGGCGGCATGGCCCGGGGTGTCGATGAACGTGATCCGCTTGTCGTGCCACAGCACCTGGTACGCGCCGATGTGCTGCGTGATGCCACCGGCCTCGCCGGCCACCACATCCGTGGAGCGGATCCGGTCCAGCAGCAGGGTCTTGCCGTGGTCGACGTGTCCCATCACGGTCACCACGGGCGGGCGGGGCCGCTGGTCGGCGTCCTCCTCTTCGTCCTCTTCCTCGAAGTAGCGGGCCAACAGCTCGGCCTCTTGCTCCTCGCCGGGGTCGACCAGGCGGACCTGGGCACCGATCTCGGCGGCGAAGAGCTCGATCATGTCGTCGGTCAGCGACTGCGTCGCCATGACCATCTCCCCCTGGAGCATCAGGAAGCGGACGATGTCACCGGCACTGCGGTTGAGCTTGGGTCCGAGGTCGCGGGCCGTCGATCCCCGTTCGACGATGACCTCGCCTTCGGGCACGGGCGCGGTCGACGGCTGGTAGCTGGTGAGCTGCGTCGGCTCGAGCTCTTCGAGATTGCGCCGGCGACGACGGGCGCGACGTTGCGGTGGTCGGCGCCCGGGCAGCCCACTGCGGCCACCGGCGGGCGGTGCACCGGTCGCTCCGCCTCCTCCCGGCCGGCCCGAGAAGCCGCCCCCGCTGGGTCGGCTCCCGAAGCTGCTGCTGCTCGGACCCCCGGGGCCACCGGTGGGTCGACCGGCGCCGGGCGCCGGGCGCCCTCCCGTGCGTGCCGGGTAGCCGGTGCCGGTACCACCGGGCCGCCCTGCGGGCGGCGGGGGGCGGCGGCCACCCATGCCGGGGGGGGGCGGGATGGGACGGCCACTCGGCCCGACAGGGGGGCGAGGGGGCGGCGGGGGCGGAACGGGCCTTCCGGAGGGGCTCAACGGCGGGCGGGGGGCCCGGTGCTCGGGCGGCGCCGCCGGAGCCGGTGACGCCGAGGCCGCTGCCGGCGCAGGGGCGGCGGGCGACGTTGGGGCCGCCGGCGGTGGAGGGGTGGCCGTCGAGGGGCCCGGCGCGGCCGCGGGCGGTGCGGCACCTGCTGCCACCGTGCGGTCGGATGGGGCCGCGGGGGCGGGCGCGGTCGGTGCGCTCGGGGTGGTGGCGGACAACGGAGGTGCCGGCGCGGTGGCCGGGGCGGGCGGAGCCGTCGTCGTCGCGCCCGCCGGAGCCTGAGCCGCCGCCGGAGCGTCGGTCCTCACGGGCCGCGGCGGCACCCGGCTCGGCGCCTGTCCCGGCGCGGTGCCCGGCGCAGGCGGGGTGCCCGTCGGCCGGCTGCTGATGAGCCGCGGCGCCCGAACGTCGCGGGTGGAGGCGGTGGAAGGGCCTGACGTCGAAGGGCCCGAGGAGGACGACGAGGACACGGTCCTGGCTCCCGCCCTCGTCTCGGGGGGTGCGGCCGGCGGCGGCTCCTCGGGGGTCACCACGCGACGGAGCCCCTCGGCGTCCGCCTTGCGACGGACGCGGTCCGCCTGGGCGTCCTCGATGGACGACGAGTGGCTCTTGACACCAATACCAAGGGAAAGGGCCAGGTCGAGCCCTTCCTTATTCGTGAGGCCTAGCTCTTTGGCCAGTTCATAGACGCGGATCTTCTTCGGCAAGTGGTTCTCTTTGTCCTTCGTACTGTGTGGGCGTACTGCATGGGCCCCCGGGTGACCCGCAGCCCCCTATCCTCGCACATCGGGTGCGGCCTGCTTCGACGCACTCTCCAGGCTGGCGCGCAGCCGCTCGACAGCGGCTGCCTCGACCGGTGCCCGGAAGGCCCGGTCGAAGCCGTGGCGGCGTGCCGCTTCCTGCAGGCAGGCGGCGGACCCACGGCAGAGCCAGGCTCCCCGGCCCGGTCCGGTCCGGTCGGCCTCGAGCTGGCCACCGGCCAGACGGACCACCCGGAACAAGGCGTCCACCGGTCGGGTGGCGCGACACCCGACGCAGGTCCGTGTCGGCGCTATGCCCCGGCCTCCTGAGCGGCGTCGGCCGGCGTGGGCGCAGCCGGCGTGGGCGCGGCCGGCGTGGGCGCGGCCGGCTCGCCTCCCGGCGTGGCGTCGGCCGGAGCGGCCGGCGTGGGCGCAGCCGGCGTGGGCGCGGCCGGCGTGGGCGCGGCCGGCTCGCCTCCCGGCGTGACGTCGGCCTGGTGGGTCCACTCCTCGGCCGACATGGCCTCGCCGCCCTCGGCGGGTTTCCAGATCATCTCGCCCGACTCGTCTTCCACCCATTCACCCTCGGCCCACTCCTGGTCGCCGTAGCCGGCTTCCTCCTCGGCCAGCTGCGTCTCGCTCTTGATATCGATGCGCCAACCGGTCAGCCGGGCGGCCAGGCGGGCGTTCTGCCCCTCCTTGCCGATGGCCAGGGAGAGCTGGAAGTCGCTCACCACCACGGTGGCGGTCCCGGTCTCCTCGTCCAGGCGGACCTCACGGACGCGGGCCGGGGCCAGCGCGTTCTGGATGAGGTCGACCGGGTCGTCGGAGAACGGCACGACATCGACTCGTTCGCCCCGCAGCTCGTTGGTGACCATGCGCACGCGCGAGCCCCTCGCGCCCACACAGGCGCCGACGGGATCGACGTTGGGATCGTTGGACCAGACGGCGATCTTCGTCCGATGGCCCGGCTCGCGGGCGGCGGCCTTGATCTCGACCACGCCGGAGGAGATCTCGGGCACCTCGAGCTCGAAGAGGCGCTTGATGAGACCCGGGTGCGTGCGGCTGACCACGATCTGGGGACCCTTGCTCGTCTTGCGCACCTCGACGATGTAGGCCTTGAGGCGCGTGCCGTGCTCATAGCGCTCGTAGGAGACCTGTTCGGCCTGAGGGAGGAGCGCCTCGACCTTCCCCAGATCGAGCAGCGTGTAGCGATTGTCGGTCTGCTGGACGATGCCGGTGACGATGTCACCCTCGCGCCCGGCGTACTCCTCGTACTTCATGTCGCGCTCGACTTCGCGGATGCGCTGGAGAATGACCTGCTTGGCCGTTTGCGCGGCGATGCGGCCGAAGTCGTCGGGCGTGTCATCCCACTCCCTGATGACCTCCCCATCCTCGTCGAGCTCCTGGCCGTAGACGCGGATCTCCCCCGAATCGGGGTCGATGGTCACCACCGCCTCCTCGGCCGCGTCGGGGCGGCGCTTGTACGCCGCCACCAGGGCGTTGGCCAGGGCGTCCAGCAAGGTCTCGACGGAGATCCCCTTGTCCCGGGCGATCTGACCGAGTGCGTCGAGGAACTCGAAATTGGTCTTGCTCATGAACTGCTCACCCTCTCACTCTCTTCGGCTGGGGACCCCACTCAAAAACGGTGCGCGCCCGTTCGACGTCGCCGTAGGCGACGCGCATGGAGCCATCGGGAAGGTCGGGCCCGACCAGGGTGAATCCGTTCTCGTCCGCTGCCTCCAGCGTGCCGCTGACGCGGCGGACGTCGGCCGTTCCCCCGTGTACCCGCACGGTCACGACCGCCCCGATGGCCCTGACGAAGTGGTCGGGGGTCCGCAGCCTCCGCTCGAGTCCGGGGCTGGAGACGGTGAGGGTGTACCGCCCGGGGAGCGGGTCGATCTCGTCGAGCGCGGCCGAAACCACGCGGGTCGCCTCGCCCAGAGCGTCGAGGTCCACCCCGCCCTGGCGGTCGACGAACACGGTGAGCTCTGCTCCGTGGTACTCGACGTCGACCAGGTCGAGCCCCTGCGCCTCGAGTAGGGGTGAAAGCGCGTCGGCCAATTCAGTTGTGCTTCTCACCCTCACCGTCACCTCCTCTCGACGTTCACCACCACCTTTTACTGCCTGAGCACTGCCCCCGGAAAGAGAAAGCGTGGGCCGCAGCCCACGCTCCAACGAGGTACTGATACTCAAACTGGACAGCTCGACAGATTATAGCAATTTGCTCGTCGAGTCGGTCGCCCCGCGAGGTGGTTGCCGGTCATGGGTCCACGGTCGGTCGGCGATCAGTAGGACCGGCCCACCACCGCCGTCAGATCGGACTCGGTGTCGTCGGGCTCGGCCAAGCTCCCGTCGTGCCTCTGGAGGCAGCGGACCGAAAGGGCGTGCGCCGCCAGGCGATCCTCCCCGTCGACCCCCAGGGCACCGAGGCGGATACGGGCAAAACCACTGCCGCCGGCCTCGATGGCCTCTTCCAACGTGGTGACATCCGTGGTCCGGTCGCGGCGGGCGGCGGTCGCCTCCTCCATCAGCTCGGAACCCACCCGGGCCAGGATGGCCGAGACGGTCGGGACCACTCCCGCCAGCGCCACCCTCTCCTTGGTCCGCCGGTGCCGGGTGACCACGGTCACGGTGCCCTCGGAGAGGTCCCGTGGCCCGATCTCCACCCGGACGGGCACCCCCTTGAGCTCCCAGTCCACGCTGCGCCGACCGAAGCTGGTTTCGGTGCGATCGTCCAGGCGGACGCGGTGACCGGCAGCCCGCAGCTCTCGGACGACCGACTCCGCCGCGGCCCGCACGGCCTCGTCCTCCTTGATGACGAGCACCACCACCTGGGCCGGGGCCAGTGCCGGGGGCAGGCGGAGCCCGAAGTCGTCACCGTGGCCCATCACCAACGCCCCGATGAGACGGGTCGAGACACCCCACGAGGTCTGCCAGACGTAGTCGGTGGTGCCTTCGGTGTTGGAGAAGGTGATGCCGAACGCCTTGGCGAAGTTCTGACCGAGCTCGTGGCTGGTCCCCATCTGCAGCGCCTTGCCGTCGCCCATCATGCCCTCGCAGGTCCATGTCCGGGTGGCCCCGGCGAATCGCTCCCGAGCGGTCTTGTGGCCGGTGAGCACGGGCAGGCACGCCACGTCGGTCATGGTGGACTCGTAGACGCTGCGCAGTATTCGCAGGGAGTACGCCCGGGCGTCGGCCGCGGTGGCGTGCGCCGTATGGCCCTCCTGCCACAGGAATTCGCGCGTCCGCAGGAACAGCCGGGGACGGAGCTCCCAGCGGACGACGTTGGCCCACTGGTTGACGAGCAGCGGGAGGTCCCGGTGGCTCTGGATCCACTTGGCGAAGAAGCTGTTGATCACCGTCTCGCTGGTGGGCCGGAGGACCAACGGCTCGTCCAGCTCCTTCCCTCCCCCGTGGGTCACCACCGCCAGCTCGGGGCTGAACCCCTCGACGTGCTCGGCCTCCAGGCGGAGGAAGGACTCGGGGATGAGCATCGGGAAGTACGCGTTCTCCGCACCGGCATCCTTTATGCGGCGGTCGAGCTCGGCCTGGAACAGCTCCCAGATCCCGTAGCCCCAGGGGCGGATGACCATCGTGCCGGCGGCCGGCCCGTTCTCGCCCATTTCGGCCAGGGCGATCACCTCCTGGTACCAGCGGGGAAAGTCCTCGGCCCGAGGAGTGAGCGCGCCCTTTGCCATGGCTGCGCAGGTTACTGGCGTCCCGAGCGTCCCTCGACCGGGCCGGGGTGGGTTCCGGCGATCCGGCGATCCGGCGATCCGGCCGCCGAGCGGATCGGCGGGGTGCCCGGGCACGGCCCTGCTCAGGAGGGCGCGGCCCGGCGGTGAATGACCTCTATCTTCGCCGACGTGTGGTTGGGATCGACCCCTGTCGTCTCGAGGAGCTCCCGGCGGTCGGCCTCGGCCTCGGCCTCCGCCCCGGCATCGGCCGCGGCGATGCGGGCCTCCGCGCCCTCGGCCACCAGGCGCTCGGCCTCCTCGACCAGCGCCTGGACCATCGCCTCCTCGGGGACCACGCGGATGATCTTGCCGCGGATGAACAGATGACCCTTGTTCTTGCCGGCGGCGATGCCAATGTCGGCTTCTCGCGCCTCGCCCGGACCGTTGACGACGCAGCCCATGACGGCCACCTGAATCGGCAGGTTCAGTCGCTCGAGTGCCTCCTGGGCCTCCTTGGCCACCGCGATCACATCGACCTGGGCCCGGCCACAGGAAGGGCAGGCGATGAGATCGAGGCCCTTGCGCTCCCGCAGGCCGAGGGACTCCAACAGCTGACGACCGGCGCGGGCCTCCTCGACCGGATCGGCGGTGAGCGAGAAACGGATGGTGTCCCCGATGCCCTCGGCCAGGAGCGTGGCGATGCCGGCCGTTCCCTTCACCAGGCCGCCGGGGGGAGGTCCCGCCTCGGTGACCCCGAGGTGGAGGGGGTGGTCGAAGGTCTCCGAGGCCAGCCGGTAGGCGGCGATCATCAGGGCGACCGACGAGGCCTTGACCGAAATCTTGACGTCGGTGAAGTCGACCTCTTCGAAGTAGGCCAGCTCGTTGCGGGCCGACTCCACCAGCGCCTCGGGCGTGGCGCCCCCGTACTTGGCGTAGAGATCGGGGTGCAGGGACCCGGCGTTGACCCCGATGCGGATGGGCACCCCCCGGTCCCGGGCCTCGGCGGCCACCTCCTTGATCTCGGCCTCCTTGCGCAAGTTCCCCGGATTGAGGCGCAGACCCTGCACACCGGCCTCCAGCGCGGCCAGGGCCATCTCGTGGTGGAAGTGGATGTCCGCCACGATCGGCACGGGGGATCGGGGGACGATCTGCGCCAGGCCCACCGCCGCCGCCTCCTCGTTGCAGGTGCAGCGGACGATGTCCGCCCCCGCCGCGGCCAGTGCGTAGATCTGCGCCAGGGTGCCGTCGACGTCGGCGGTCTTGGTGGTGGTCATGGACTGCACGCTGACCGGGGCCCCGTCACCGATGGGGACGCCCCCCAGCGTGATGCGCCTGGTTGGGCGGCGGGGCGAGAGCAGGGCGGCTGAGAGTTCCATGGATTCCGATCAGGGCAATTGGATGGGGTGGGTGATGTCGAGGAAGACCAGCGAGACGGCGAACACGACGAGGAACGCGAGGAAGGGGGCGAGGAAGGGGAAGAGCTTGGTGATGTCGGCCCGATAGTAGGCCTGCCCCTTCTTCGTGCGGATCCACTCGTAGGCGGCCACGGCCACATGGCCGCCGTCGAAGGGCATCAGCGGCAGCATGTTGATCAACCCGAAGGCGACATTGATCACGATGAGGAGGGCCAGCAGGGTCTGGATCCCCTGGCGCAGCGCCTGCACACCGAGGTCCCCCACGCCGATGATGGACGAGGGCCGCTCAGAGCTGGTGGGGTTGTCGGCCGCCTGGGCCGCCACCCGGGAGTTGGTCACCTGGTGGTAGACGGAGCTCACGCCGCTCGGTGAGAACACGTGGACCAAGGCGGAGAACTCCCCGGTCGTGGCCTGCCCCAGGGCGACGGCCGCGTCCCCCACGGCGCGCAGCGGATTGACCGGCGCCAGGGCCGACGCCTCGAAGATCCCGATGAACCCCTGGGGCTGCGTGTCGCTGGTCGGCGCCAGCTCGGTCTGGCCGGCGTAGAGGCCCCGTCCGTCCCTCGGCGTCACCACGACGTCCTGCACCCGGCCGTTGCGCTCGACGCCCAGGGTGACCGGGGTCCCGGCGGAGTGGGTGAGCACGTCGTGCAACTTCGTCGAGTCGGTCAGCCGCTGGCCGTTCACCGAGACGATGACGTCGCCCGGCCGCAGCCCGGCCTGCTGGGCCGGCGTCTGGGCCACGCCGTTCCAGTGCTCGAGGGCCTGCACCTCGACGTTGTTAGTCGCCACTCCGAACGCGAGGACGCTGATCAGGGCCAGGACGAAGGCGATCAGAAAGTGCATGGCCGACCCGGCCGAGCCGACGATGATCCGCTTCCAGAAGGCCTGCTGGCGGTAGGCCCGCGGCTCGTCCTCGGCGGCGACGTCCTCGAGCACGGTGAACCCGGTGATGCGGACGTAGCCCCCGGCCGGGATGGCCTTGACCCCGTACTCGGTCTCGCCCCGCCGCACCGACCACAGACGGGGGCCGAAGCCGACGAAGTACTCGGTGACCTTCATCCCCGACCATTTGGCCGTGAGGAAGTGCCCCAGTTCGTGGAGCATCACGATGGCCACGAGGATGACGATGAAGAGCAACAGGTCGCCCAGCCCGGCGACCAGGAAGACGGCGGTGATGAGGACCAGGGCGACGAGGAGCCGTACGACCTGGCCGGAGTTGGCCTCCCGGTCCAAAGGAGGAGGCGCGGCGCCGGCACCCGTCGGCGCCGCCGGAGCAGGAGGCTCCGCGCCCGACTCCTTCTCGATCAGCGTCATAGCCCTGGTAACGCTACCTCCGGACCCCCCCCGCCAGTACGGCGGGCCACCACGGAGCGGGCCCGGGCCCGAGCCTCCTCGTCGGCTGCCAGGACGGATCCCACCTCCTCGACGGGTTCGTCGCGCCAGCTCTCGAGGGTCTCGGCCACCACCTCGGCGATGCCGCTCCAGGGGAGGCGCCCGCCCAGGAACGCCTCCACGGCGACCTCGTTGGCCGCACTCAGCCATGCCGGGGCCGATCCACCGCTGATCCCGGCCTGGTAGGCCAGGTCGATGCACCGGAAGACGGCCCGGTCGGGTGGCTCGAAGGTCAGTGCGGTCGGGCTGGTCCAGTCGAGCGCGCCGTAGGGCACCGGTGAGCGGTCGGGCCACCCCAGCGCGTAGCCGATGGGCAGCCGCATGTCGGGCAACGAGAGCTGGGCCAGAGTCGAGCCGTCGCGCAGCTCCACCATGGAGTGGACGATCGACTGCGGGTGCACCACGATCTCAATGCGCTCGTAGGGGATCCCGAAGAGCTCGTGCGCCTCTATCACCTCGAGACCCTTGTTCATCAGCGTGGAGGAGTCGATGGTGATCTTGGGACCCATGCTCCAGGTGGGGTGGGCCAGCGCATCGGCGATGGTGGCCGCCGCGAGCCGATCGGCGCTCCAGCCCCGGAAGGGGCCCCCCGAAGCGGTGAGAACGATCCGGGCCACCGTCGTCGGCCCGTCCGTGGTGGCAAGGCACTGGTGGACGGCGCAGTGCTCGGAGTCAACCGGGACGATCTCGGCCCCCGGGGTACGACGGGCCTTCTGCACCACCGGTGCCCCGGCGATGAGCGACTCCTTGTTGGCCAGGGCGAGGTGCTTGCCCGCCTCCAGTGCGGCCATCGTCACCGGCAGCCCGGCGAATCCCACGACCGCATTGAGCACCACGTCGGCCGCGGCGGCCGCCGCCTCCAGACCCGTGGTGCCGACCAGTACCTCGGTACCCTCGGGGACCCCCGACCGCACGGTGCCGTAGAGGGCCTCGTCGCCGATCACCACCATCTCCGGTCGCAAGGCCTCCGCCTGCGCCAGGAGGACCTCCGCCGAGCTGTGGGCGGCGAGCGCCACCACGCGGAACCGCTCGGGCGTGGCCAGCAGCACGTCGACGGCCTGGGTGCCGATCGAGCCGGTGGAACCCAGCAGGCTGACAGAGCGCATCAGCTCACCCGAGGTGAAACGCCTTGACCACGAAGTACGTGGCAGGGAGGACGAACAGCAGCCCGTCCACCCGGTCCAAAATGCCGCCGTGGCCCGGCATCAGCCGACCCATGTCCTTCACGCCGAGATGGCGTTTGATCATCGACTGGCTGAGGTCGCCCAGGGGTGCCACCACCGCCACCACGATCCCGAGCACGAGCGCCTTGCCGATCGTCCAGGGATGGATGAAAGGCAGGACGATCACCGCCACCAGGATGGAGGCCACTGCCCCCCCGATGAAACCCTCCCAGCTCTTGTTGGGGCTGACGGACGGCGCCAAGGGATGCCGACCGAACGCCGAGCCCACGAGGAGCGAGGCGACGTCGGCCGCCACGGTGGTGATGACCGCGGCGAGGAGGAAGGCCACGCCGTGGCGGTCGGGGAACAGGGTGGGATCGAGCAGGAGGGCGCCGAAGGAGCCGAACCCGCCGATCCAGGCGAAGACGAACGTGGTCGAGGCCAGCCCCGCCACCGGGTCGGCGTCCGGTTCTACGCGGGCCAGGAACCAGATGAAGGTCGCCGCCACCAACACGACCAGGACGAGTGGCAGGGCCGCCGCTCCCTTGTTGTAGGTCTCGATCATCAGCGACAGGATGGCGACCAGCCCGAGGAGGGTGGCGGGGTGGTACGTCGCCCGCCGGAAGGCGGCGAACCCCTCGGCCGACGCCAGCAGGACCACGGCGGAAACGAGGATGGCGGACGGCACACTGCCGAAGTGCGCGCACACGAGCGTGACCAGACCGAGAAGAAGGCCCGACCCCCACGCCACCCGCATGTCCCGGCCGGTGGTCCCCCCGCTCTTGGTGTTCGGCGCCTCCTCGCTCACGCGACTCGTCCGGGGCGCCCTGACCCGGGGCGGTGGCGAGACGGGCGGACGCAACCGGCTCTCGGCCGCGGCGGCGGCCGGCACCACGGCGGGGTCGGGCGTCGGACTGGGAGCCAACGGGGGCGGCGGGACGGGCGCCGCATGGGCGGGCACGGGATCCGGCTGGAGATCGACCTCGAGCACCAGCGTGTCCTCGTCGTCCGGCAGGGCGGCCGGATCGAAGTTCCAGGGCTGACGCTCCACATCGATC
>Ga0302181_10000187_pt1 | contig 56399 bp, 53 predicted proteins | sample I_Palsa_E3_3_FD_198786 | JGI IMG/M metagenome (GOLD analysis project Ga0302181, IMG submission 198786) | Peat permafrost microbial communities from Stordalen Mire near Abisko, Sweden - I_Palsa_E3_3 | ecosystem: Environmental > Terrestrial > Soil > Palsa > Peat permafrost | place: Sweden...
ACTATGGGCCGCCCACGACTCGCCAGCGCAAGTTAGCGGTGTGGTACTGCTGGGTCCAATTATCCGTGACCAGAAGCTGTCTGGCATTGTGAAACTCGCGTTGAGCATCGGCTTTGGCGGCCCCTGGCGCGTTTGGTTCTGGACCACCTACTGGAACAGTTTGTTTCCGAGCGCCAAGCCGACGGACCATGCTCAGATCAAGGCAGCTCTCTCCCGGAACCTGCACGAACCCGGCCGCATGGTCGCGCTCAAGTCGATGATCAAGCTTTCCAAGGCGGACACCGCAGCGATCGTTTCGAAGACTCGGGTTTCGGCCCTCGTCGTGATGGGGACCCGCGATCCCGACTTCCCGGATGCATCGGCCGAAGCTCACTGGCTCGCCGACAAGCTCGGCGCTGAGACCATTATCGTCGAGGGCGCAGGCCACTACCCCCATGCCGAAATGCCAGATCGGGTGGCACCCAAGTTGCTGGCGTTCATCAACGGCGTCCACGACCGAGATTCGAACGTTGTCTGAGGAAACAACACCCAATACCGCAGCAGTTAGCGGCGCCAATTGTGGGGCCGCTAACTCTCGGTGGCTCGGTCGTCGATTTCTCGGCCGCCGAGTTCATTTGCCCTGAGCGGCATGCTTCGTCTCCCACCAGCCGGTAATTTGCCACTTTTGCCCCAAGTCTCCGACTTTACCGCCTCGCCCGAGCGTGCAACAATAGGGAAGCGCCCCGGTCACTCCCACTCGATAGTCGCCGGCGGCTTGCCGGAGATGTCGTACACCACGCGTGAGATGCCTGGTACCTCGTTGACGATGCGTCGCGACACCAGGTCTAGAAACTCGTACGGCAGATGGGCCCAGTGCGCAGTCATGAAGTCGACCGTCTCCACCGCGCGCAACGCAATCACGTAATCGTAACGCCGCGCATCGCCCATGACGCCGACCGAGCGCACCGGCAGGAACACGGCAAACGCCTGGCTGGTGCGCTGATACAAGTCGTGGCGGCGCAGTTCCTCGATGAAGATGTGATCGGCGCGGCGCAGCAGCTCGGCAAATTCGCGTTTCACCTCGCCCAGGATACGCACCGCCAGACCCGGACCGGGAAACGGGTGCCGATTCACCATCTCGCGCGGCAGCCCAAGCTCGATGCCGATGCGACGCACCTCGTCCTTGAACAGCTCGCGCAGCGGCTCGACCAGCTGCAGTTTCATCGTCGCCGGCAGGCCGCCGACGTTGTGATGCGACTTGATGACGTGCGCCTTGCCGGTGCGCGTTCCGGCCGACTCGATCACGTCCGGATAGATCGTGCCCTGCGCCAGGAACCGGGTATCGCGCATTTTGCGCGCCTGCTGCTCGAATACCTCGATGAATAGTGCGCCGATGATCTTGCGCTTCGCCTCCGGATCGCTCTGGCCCTGCAGGGCATCGAGAAACCGCTGCTCGGCGTCCACCCGGATCACCTGCACGCCCAGTGCGTCGACGAAGGTGCGCATCACCTGGTCGCCCTCACCAAGGCGCAGCAGGCCGTGATCGACGAACACGCAGGTCAGCTGGGCACCGATCGCCCGCTGCAGCAGCGCCGCGACCACCGAGGAATCGACACCGCCCGACAGGCCCAGCAGCACCCGTCCGGTGCCGACCTGCGCCCGGACGCGTGCCATGAGATCGTCGATGATGTTGCTGGCGGTCCAGCGCGCCTCGCAGCCGCAGATCTCGCGCACGAAGCGCTCCAGAATCGCGGTGCCCTGGCGCGTGTGCGTAACCTCGGGGTGGAACTGCACGCCGTAAAGTCGTCGTTGCTCGTCCGCCATGGCGGCATAAGGCGCATCATGCGTCCTGGCAACCGCGGTAAAGCCCGGCGGCAGCGCTTCCACACGATCGCCATGGCTCATCCACACGTCGAGCACCGCACGGCCGTCGTGCTGGCGGTCGAGGATGCCTTCAAGCAGCCTGCAGGAGTGCGCCACCTGGACCTCGGCATAGCCGAACTCGCGCGTGTGGCCGCCGGCAACGTGGCCGCCGAGCTGTTGCGCCATGGTGTGCATGCCATAGCAGATGCCCAGCACCGGCGCGCCGAGCTCGAACACCGTCTGCGGCGCCCGCGGCGGCTCGCTGTCGGTCACCGATTCCGGACCGCCGGACAGGATGACGCCGCGCGCGCCGAACGCGCGCACCTCGGCGTCGCTGATGTCCCACGGATGAATTTCGCAGTACACGCCCAGCTCACGCACGCGGCGCGCGATTAATTGCGTGTACTGCGCACCGAAGTCGAGGATCAGGATGCGGTGGGCATGGATGTCCGCCGGGGGCGGCACCGCGTCGAGCGCGCTTACGGACAGCACTTCAGGACGTGCGGTAATTGGGAGCCTCCTTGGTGATCGTCACATCATGCACATGACTCTCGCGAATGCCGGCAGTGGTGATGCGCACGAACGAAGGCCGGGTCCGCATCTCCTCGATATTGTTGCTGCCGGTATAACCCATGGCGGCGCGCAGGCCGCCGGCCAGCTGGTACAGGATCGCGACCAGGCTGCCCTTGTAGAGCACGCGGCCCTCGATGCCCTCCGGCACCAGCTTCTCCAGTTCGGTGGAGGTATCCTGGAAATAGCGGTCGGCCGAGCCATGCCGCTCCGACATCGCTCCGAGCGAGCCCATGCCGCGGTATGCCTTGTAGGACGCACCCTGGTACAGCTCGACCTCGCCCGGAGACTCCTCGGTGCCGGCAAACATGCCGCCGATCATCACCGCGTGCGCGCCGGCGGCGATCGCCTTGGCCAGATCGCCCGAGTAGCGGATGCCGCCGTCGGCGATGATCGGCACGCCGCGCCCTTCGAGCGCGGCGGCGATGTTGGCCACCGCGCTGATCTGCGGGACGCCGACGCCGGCCACGACCCGCGTGGTGCAGATCGATCCCGGCCCGATGCCGACCTTGACCGCGTCGGCCCCGGCGCTGATCAGGTCCAGCGCCGCCTCGCGCGTCACGATGTTGCCGGCGATCAGCTCCAGGTCGCTCCAGCGCGACTTCAGGCGGGCGATCATCTCCAGCACGCCGCGCGAGTGACCGTGCGAGGTGTCGAGTACCACGACGTCGACCCCGGCCTCGCGCAGCGCCACGACGCGATCCAGGGTGTCGGGCGTGGTGCCGATGGCGGCACCGACCCGCAGCCGGCCGCTCGGGTCCTTGCTGGCGCGCGGAAACTCCGTGGCCTTCTGGAAATCCTTGACGGTGATCATGCCCTTGAGCTCATCATCGCCGTTGACCACCAGCACCTTCTCGATGCGGTGCTTGTGCAGCAATCGCTGCACCTCTTCCTTCGGCGCGTTTTCGCGCACCGTGATCAGGCGCGATTTCGGCGTCATGACGGCGCTGACCGGCGCATCGAGTTTGCGCTCGAAGCGCAAATCGCGGTGGGTCACGATGCCGACCACCTTGCTGCCGCTGACCACTGGCACGCCGGAGATGCCGCGCGCGCGCGTGAGCTCGATCACCTGGCGAATCGTGGTTTCCGGCGGCACCGTGATCGGATCGGTGATGACACCGCTCTCGAATTTCTTGACCCGCGCCACCTCGCGCGCCTGGGCCTCGATCGGCATGTTCTTGTGGACGATGCCGATGCCGCCTTCCTGCGCCATCGTGATCGCCAGCCGCGCTTCGGTCACGGTGTCCATGGCAGCCGACAGCACCGGCAGGCCGACCCGGATGTTGCGGGTGAGTTGGGTTGAAAGGTCGACCTCGCGCGGCAGTACGTCGGAGCGCGCCGGAACGAGCAGGACGTCGTCGAAGGTCAGCGCTTCTTCGAGTATTCGCATGGAGCCTCGCGGCTTCGAGAAGAAGCGAGCCATTGTACGCCCCTGGTGCCGCTGGGGTAAACCTCGCCGCGCGTACGCCAAGGCGCCCGGCGGGCGTAAGATGCCGCAAGGCAAGCCCGTCTTAAAGCGTTGCAAGTGACCGACCAACCAACCAGCCCCTCCGGCAACGCCGCGCTCGCCGCGACTGCGAGCGCCGAGGTTGCGCTCAATGCAACCGCGCCGACGCACGCCATCTACTCGGTGTCGAAGCTGAATCGTGAAGTGCGCATGCTGCTCGAGTCGGGCGTCGGCCAGGTCTGGGTACAGGGTGAGGTGTCGAATCTGGCGCGGCCCTCATCCGGCCACTGGTATTTCTCGCTCAAGGACCGCGACGCGCAGCTGCGCTGCGCCATGTTCCGGACCCGCAATACCCTATGCCGCTTTGCGCCGCGCGAAGGTCAGGCAGTGATCGCCTTCGGCCGTGTGAGCCTGTATGAGCCGCGCGGCGACTATCAGCTGCTGATCGAACATCTCGACGACGCCGGCCTAGGCGCGCTGCAGCGCGCGTTCGACCAGCTCAAGGCGCGGCTCGCGGCCGAGGGCCTGTTCGCCGCCGAACGCAAGCGCAAGCTGCCAGTCGTGCCGCGACGCATCGGCGTCATCACCTCGCCCACCGGCGCTGCGATTCGTGACGTGCTGCATATCCTGGCGCGCCGGTTCCCGGCGGCCGCGGTGCTGCTGTATCCGGTGCCGGTGCAGGGCGCGGGCGCGGCGCCGGCGATCGTCGCAGCGCTGGACCTGGCATCGGCGCGCGCCGAGTGCGACGTGCTGATCCTGACGCGCGGCGGCGGCTCGCTCGAGGACCTGTGGGCCTTTAACGATGAGCGCGTGGCGCGCGCCATCTATCGCTGCGCCATTCCGGTGGTGACCGGCATCGGGCATGAGATCGACTTCACCATTGCCGACTTCGTGGCCGATGTGCGCGCGCCGACGCCATCCGGCGCAGCCGAACTCGTAGCCCCCGACGGCCGCGCCTGGCTGCACAAGCTGGTGCAGCTCGGCACGCGCTTCGCCGCCGGCATGCGCCGCCAGCTGCAGCATGAGCACACGCGCTTCGCCGGCCTGATGCGCCGGCTGCAGCAGGCGCATCCAGGCGTGCGTCTGTCGCACTACAGCCAGCGGCTCGACGAGCTCGAGGGCCGGCTGCAGTTCGCGCTCCAGGCCGGTCTTGCCGCCCAGGTCGCCCGGCTCGAGAGCGCCGCGCGCGCCCTGCAGGGCGTGAGCCCGTTGGCCACGCTCGGCCGCGGCTTCGCCGTGATCACCCGCAGCGCCGACGGCGCACTGGTGACGGCAGCCGGGCAACTGTCGGTCGGCGAGACCTTTGACGCGACGCTGGGTTCCGGCAGCCTGCACGCCGCGGTGCTGGCGCGGCAGCCATGAGCGGCCGTGGCATGGCTCGGCTGGCGGCGGTGGTGTCGCTGGGCCTGTGCGGCGCGGCGCTGGGGATCGACCTGCCGGCGGCCAGCCCGGTGCCGGGCGGCGTTGCGCTGCTGCCGCTGGCGACCAGCCCCGACGATGGCGGCGCCGCGCCATGGGCCAGCTACGGCGGCGAGCGCGTCATGGTGCTGAAGCAGCCCGATCACTGGCTGGCGGTTGTGGGCATCCCGCTCAGCACCGAGCCCGGCGCTGCGGCGCTCGCGGTCAGGCGTTCAGCCGGCAGTGCTGGCGAAACGCTGGAGTTCCAGATCGGACCGAAGGACTACGTCGAGCAGCGGCTCACGGTGGCGCCCTCGAAGGTTGACCTGTCCGAAAAGGACCTGGAGCGCGTCAACCGCGAGCAGGCTCATCTGCGCCAGGCGCTCGAGAGCTTCGTCGAACAGCCACCGGCCACGCTGCAGCTGCTGGCGCCGGTGAACGGCGTGCGTTCCAGTTCCTTCGGTTCGCGCCGTATCTTCAACAACCAGCCGCGTAACCCGCACTCGGGCATGGACATCGCGGCCGCCTGGGGCACGGCGGTACACGCGGCCGCCGCCGGCCGCGTGATCGACACCGGGGATTTCTTCTTCAATGGCAATACCGTGCTGATCGATCACGGCGAAGGCCTGATCACGATGTACTGCCACCTGTCGGCGATCGGCGTGCGGCCGGGAGATGTGGTGTCCTCCGGCGCCGTCATCGGCAAGGTCGGCGCCACCGGCCGCGTGACCGGGCCGCACCTGCACTTCGGAGTTGCACTCAACCGCGTTTTTGTCGACCCGGCATTGTTCTTGCCACCTTCCGCGGCTTCACCTTCCCCGCCTTGACGCGATCGTACGGATTGGCGTCGGTGCGAAACTCGATCGCCACCGGGGTCGCGAACAGGTCGAATGCCTCGCGATACACATTCGCCAGGTAGCGTCGATACGACTCCGGCACCGATACCGTCTGATTGCCGTGGATCACGATCCGCGGTGGATTACGCCCGCCCTGGTGCGCGTAACGCAGCTTGATGCGCCGGCCGCGCACCAGCGGCGGCTGATGCGCTTCCAGCGCGCGCTCGAGCGTGCGGGTCAGGGCCGGCGTCGGCATGGAACGCATCGCGGCGTCGTAGCCGCGGATGGCATCGCGTGCCAGCGCGCCCACCCCGGTGCCGTGGCGCGCGGAAATGTAGTGCAGCGGCGCAAACGGCACGAAATCGAGTTTGAGCGTGAGCTGGCGCTTGATTTCCTCGCGCTGATCCTGGGCAATGCCATCCCATTTATTCACTGCAATAAGGATCACACGGCCGCGATCCAGCGCCTGGCCGAGCACACTCGCATCCTGCTCGCCGACATTGTGGTGCGCATCCAGCACCAGAATCACCACGTGCGCGCCGGCGATCGCCTGCAGTGTGCGCGCCACGCTGGCGCGCTCGACCGGATCTTCCACCCGTGCCCGGCGCCGCACGCCGGCGGTGTCGATGAACAGAAATTCGCGGCCATCGCGCTGGAACGGCACGAAAATACTGTCGCGCGTGGTGCCGGGCTGCTCGCTGGCGATGACGCGTTCCTCGCCGATCAGACGGTTCACCAGCGTCGACTTGCCGACGTTGGGCCGGCCGATGATGGCTACGCGAATACCGCTGGTGTCGTCCGCCGGTGCGCTTTCCGGCACCAGCCCGGCGAGCAGCGTATCGAGCAGCTCAAGGCACCCCTGGCCGTGGCTGGCGGCGATCGCCATCGGAATGCCCAGTCCCAGCGTATGAAAATCCGCGGCGACCACATCGCCCTCGAGTCCCTCGGCTTTATTCAGGGCCAGCACCACCGGTTTGCCGGTGCGACGCAGCTCGCGTGCGATGAACTGATCCTGTGCCGTCATCCCGGCGCGTGCATCGGCCACCAGAATCAGGAAGTCGGCTTCCGCCACCGCTTTCTCGGTTTGCGCGCGCATCTGCGCATCCAGGCCCTTGGGATGTTCGATCAGCCCGCCGGTATCGATCAGCACGCACGGCACGTGGCCGACGCGCGAGTAGCCGTACTGGCGGTCGCGTGTGACGCCAGGGACGTCGGCGACGATCGCCGCGTGGCTGCGCGTGAGCACATTGAACAGCGTCGATTTGCCGACGTTCGGTCGGCCGACGATCGCGACGATCGGCAGCATGGTTAGCCGCCTACTTGGTCGGCTCCGCTGCGGCCGCGGCCACCGGTGCGGCAGACGCCGGTGCCTGCGGCGCTGCCGGTGCCGCGGCGGCGACAGCTTCCGGCAGCGGGGCGCTATAGGCGCTGACCACACCGTTGTCGGAGAACGCCAGCACCAGTCCGCCGGCCACGATCGGCGTGCCGCTGACGCGCTTCTTCATCGCGATGCCCTTGGAGGCGATGGTGCTGTTGCGGCCGACCGATTTGCCGACCTCGGCGCGCGCCATGAAATCCCCGGTAGCCGCATCGAGCCAATGCAACACCCCGCCGGCATCGGCCACCACCACCCGGCCGCGGTAGATCACCGGTGCCGTCAGCTGGCGCCGGGCCAGCGCTTTCTGCGTCCACTGCTCAGTGCCGTTCTTGCGGTCCACGCGCACCACGCTGCCGTCCGCGGTCGATATGTAGACCGCGTTCTCGTCGACCGCCAGCCCGCGATAGCTCGACATGTCGCGCGCCCAGACCACCTGCCCGGTCTCACGCGCCAGCCGCGTCAGGCGTCCCTGGTAGGCCACCGCAAACAAATCATCGCCGTCAACCACCACCGGCGCGTCGACATCGATCAGCCGCTGCAGCTCGGTGCTCCCATGGGCCTGTCCGACCGCGGTATCCCAGGCCGTGGTGCCATTGCTGATGGTGACGGCGGCTACGCGCCCGTTGTCGAAACCGGCGATGGCCAGATCCCCCGCCAGCACCGGCACACTGGTGCCGCGCAACGACAGTCGTGGCACCTGTTGCTCGGCCACCCAGCGCTCGCTGCCGTCCCGGATCGACAGGCCATGCATGCGTCCATCCACACCGCGCACCACCGCCAGCTCACCGCCGATGGCCGCGGCGGACAGAACCTCGGCATTGATGCGGATGCGCCAGCTCGGACTGCCGTCGGCTTCCGACAGCGCGATCACCTCGCCTTTGGAACTGCCCACCACGACCAGGCCGAGCCCGGCGGCCGGACCGCCTGCGAGCGGCGCCTTGACCTTGCGACTCCACAGCCGCCGCCCGCTCTTGAGTTCGAATGCCTCGACCTCACCGTTGTGGCTGGCGGCAAAGACGCGCTCGCCGTCGACGGCCAGGTCGAGCCCGAGGCGCAGTCGCGGCACTTCACCGGACACTTTGACCGACCAGACGCGTTGTAGGTCGATGCGATTGGCGAACGGCACCAGCGCCATCGGCTCTTCGGCCTTTTTCTTGGCAATCTTGGCCTTGCTGGTGAAAACCGAACCGTTGAACACCGAACAGCCGGCGCATAGCAATAGCGCGCAAGCCAGCGCACCGACCAAAACCTTAGGTGCGGTCACGAGTGCGCCAGCTCGCCGATCTTCAGATCGAGCAGCCCGACATCGGTGGTGGTGCCGCCACTGCTGCGCGCTTCGCGATAAGCCTTGAGCGCCCCGTCGCGATCGCCTTTGGCGAGCAGCACATCGCCGCGTACTTCGGCATAGCGCGCCGCGAAAGCACCCGGATTGACTGCGTCGAGAGTCTTCAGAGCCTGATCGGCGTTGCCCTGTGCCAGCTCGACGCGCGCCAGGCGCAGTCGAACCACCAGCGCCAGCTCCGGATCGCTGGTCGAGGCGAGCACCTGCCGCAGCCGCGCGGCGGCCGGCTCGAGTTGCTTGTTCTCGACCTGGATGCGGGCCACTGCCAGATTGGCCTGATCAGCGTAGGCCGTGGTGGGAAACGCCTTCACCAGCTCGTCCGCCAGCCGAAAACCGCCGTTGACGTCATTGCGCCCGAAAGCTTCAATCACCTGATCGTAGCGCGCCGCAGCAGCGAGGTTGCGCTGCTGGGTGCGATTCTGCCAATAGTTCCAGCCGCCATAGATTGCGAGCGCCACTGCCACTCCGGCCAGGATCCAGGGTCCCTGCTCGCGCAGCCAGGCGAGCACCCGCTCCCATTGTTCCTTTTCATTCAGATACTCTTCCACTCGCGATCTCCCACAGGCCCTAGAGTAACGCCGCGATACGCGCCGGCAGCTCGTGCAACGGACAGTCGATCTGACCGTCGTCGCGGCGCAAAGGTTTCACCGCCGCCACGCCCCGATCGAGTTCGGCGTCGCCCAGGATCAGCGCCAGCCGTGCTCCGCTGCGATCGGCGCGGCGGAACTGCGTCTTGAAATTGCCGCCACCCAGATTGAGCAGCACGCCGCGCCCCGGCAGCGCGTCGCGCAGTTGCTCGGCCAGGCGCATCGCCTCGCGCTCCGCCCGCTCCCCGCTGGCGACGATGTAGATGTCGGGCGCGGCAGCCGCGGCTGCGCCGCCGACCTGGTTCAGCAGCTCCACCACCCGTTCGATTCCCATGGCGAAGCCGATCGCCGGCGTGGCCTCGCCCCCGAGCTGCGTAATCAGGCCGTCGTATCGCCCGCCCGAGCAAACCGCATCCTGGGCGCCGAGCGCATCGGTCACCCACTCGAACACGGTGCGCGAATAATAGTCGAGTCCACGCACCAGCCGTGGATTGACTTCGTACGCCACGCCCACGGCATCGAGCCCGGCACGCAGGGCGGCGAAGTGCGCCTGCGACTCGCCGTCCAGGTGGTCCGTCAGCAGCGGCGCCCCCTCGATCAGCGCTCGCATCGCCGGCTGCTTACTGTCCAGGATGCGCAGCGCGTTAGTGTTCAGGCGTCGGCGGCTGTCCTCATCCAGCTCGCTCTCGTGCGCGCGAAAGTACTGCTGCAGCAGGTCACGGTAGCCCTCGCGCGCCACCGCGGTACCCAGCGAGTTGATCATCAGTCGCACCCGCGTAATACCCAGCGCGCGCCACAGCCGCGCGCTCAGCGCGATCAGCTCGATATCGACGTCCGGTCCCGCAAACCCCAGGGCTTCGAGGTCAAACTGATAAAACTGCCGGTAGCGACCCTTCTGCGGCCGCTCGTGCCGGAAGATCGGACCCAGGCACCAGAACTTGTGGCGCGCTCCGCGCAGCAGCCCATTGGAGATGACCGCCCGGGCGATGCCCGCGGTTGCCTCGGGGCGCAGCGTCAGGCTATCGCCGCCGAGGTCCTGGAAGGTATACATCTCCTTCTCGACGATATCGGTGTATTCGCCGATCGAGCGCCGGAACAGCTCCGTGTGCTCGACGATCGGCACCCGCACCTCTTCATAGCCATACGCTTCGAACACCTCGCGGCCCACGCGCTCGAGATGCTGCCAGGCACCGATTTCGGTGGGCAGCACGTCATTCATGCCGCGCACCGGCTGGATCTGCTTGCTCAAGGCGGCGCGGATGGCGCCGACGGTGCGCGCTGCGGTTGTGGGGCGGGAACTTCGCTGATGCGTCCGCCGTCCTCCAGCAGAAAGCGCTGCGGCCGGCCGCTCTCGGCCGCCGGCCGTAACGCCACCGGGTGCCCGTCGAGTTCCAGCGTGACCCCGTCAGGGTTGCCGAGCAGCACCCGCAGCGGCGCCGCTCCGCTCACATGCCGCTCGGAACCGGCGCCCCCGAAGTCGTGGTACAGCGTTGCGCCGTGCGCATCATAGATCTCGATCCAGCTGTCCTGGTTGAATCTGATCCCCAGCCGCACGCGCCCGCCGGAGGAAGCCCTGGGCGCCGGCGCTGAGTCTTTCGATGGCGCGCCATTGTCCTTGGAAGCTGTGGCGGCATTCTTCGGCGTCGTCACAGCTGTCGCGGCCGGAGGCGGACCGGCGTCCACGCCATCCGTGGCCGCAGGCGCCGCCGGCAGCACCGGCGACGGCGCGGCCGGGGTCGACGTCGATGCGCTGGGCGGGTTCGCTGCGTGGCGGTGTCCGGCGGGCACCCGCACCGCCCACCAGATCCAGGCCGCCAGCACCAGCACGATGGCGCCGATCAGCGCCGCCCACGGAGGCAGTGCCACGCCACGCGAGGCGCTGGTTCCCGGCAAGGTCGTGGTACGCCGCAGATCTGGCAATGGCGCCAGCCGCGCGGCGGAGGCCGCATAGGCCGCCTCGATCTCCTCAACCGGCAGGCCGAGCAGCTCGGCGTAATGACGCAGATGCCCGCGCACGAACACCGCCGCGCCCAGGGTCTCGAAGCGTCCGGCCTCCAGTGCCTGCAGCGTCGCGATATCCAGCCGCAGGCGTTCGGCAACCTGGGTCAGCGTCATGCCGGCGTGCTCGCGCGCGGCCGCCAGGCGCGCGCCCGGGTTGTTGCTGTGTGATTGCGCCGCCCCCTCGTCCATGTTTTAGCCGCTGTCCATGGTTCAGCCGTGATTGACCTTGCTGGCCGCCAGCGCATGCGCCTGGTCGGAGTTAGGGAATTCCTGCGCCAGTCGCGCCCCGTAGCGCTGCTGCGCGACGGCGTCGTTCTGCGCCTGCGCAATGCGGTACGCCAGCAGCAGCAGGTCGGGCGTGGCCGGATTGGTCAGCAGGAACACGTCGATGCGAAAGCGCGCATCGGGAAGTTTCTGTTGCTGGAAATCCAGGTCCGAGGCCTGGTAGACCGCCTCGGAATAAGCCGGGTTGGCGCGCAACGCGCGCGCGAAGCGCTGCGCGGCATCGGCATCGCGATGCACCGCACGCATGCAAACCCCGGCATTGGTGTAGGCCGCCCAGGGCGTGGGATACAGCGGATTGCTCGCGGCCTGTTCGAAATAGCGCACGCCCTCGTCGGCGCGCTCGTGGCTGCACAGGAACACCGCATAGTTGTTCAGCATCGCCGGATCATGCGAGTCCAGCTCGAGCGCAGTGCGAAATTCCTTGTCGGCTTCCTTATCCTTGCCCAGGCGCTCATCCAGCAGCGCCATTGCGCCGTGAATCTCCGGATTGTGCGGATCCATGCTGCGCGCGCGCTCCAGCTTCTCTTTGGCGATCGGCAGATTTCCCTCCTGCAGGTAGCCGAGACCGAGCTGCATGTTGATCCTGGCTGCGGCCTGGATTCTGCTCTCGGTGCTGCTGTAGCTGCCGCTGCTGCTGCTGTTGTTGCTGCTGTTGCTGTTGGTGTTGCTGTTGCTGTTATTGACGGCGCTGTTGACGGTGGGCGTGCGGGCACACGCGCTCAGCATAAGGCTTAGCCACAAGCACCCCAGGCGGCGGTTCATGCATTGACTCCACCGGCCGCGCGCGTCCGCGCCGCCTCGACCCTGCTGCCCAGGCGCACCACGGTGCGATCGGTGACGCGACCCACCAGCTGGCCGCAGGCCGCGTCGATATCATCGCCGCGCGTGCGCCGAACCGTGGCCATCACGCCGCCGCGCAGCAGCAGGTCGCGAAACTGGCCAATGGCGGCCTCGCTCGAACGCCGGAACCGGGTGCCATGATATGGATTGAACGGGATCAAATTCACCTTGGCCGGATGTCCCGCCAGCAGCCGCGCCAGGGCGCGCGCCTGCGCCGGGGAATCGTTCACGCCATCGAGCATCACGTATTCGAAGGTGACGCTGCGGCCATTCTGTTCGTCGATGTAGTGCCAGCAGGCCTCGAGCAGCTCGGCGATCGGGTGCAACCGGTTGATCGGCACCAGCTGGCTGCGCAGCTCGTCGTCCGGCGCGTGCAGCGACACCGCCAGCGCGACGTTGATCTCCTGTGCCAGGCGGTAGATCTGCGGAGCCAGGCCCGAGGTCGACAGCGTGACGCGCCGGCGCGAGAGATCGAACGCCAGGTCGTCGAGGAAAATCCGCAGCGCCGGGACCACGTTGCGGAAATTGGCCAGTGGCTCGCCCATCCCCATCAGCACCACGTTGGTGATGATGCGATCACCGCCGGGCTGGAATCCCAGTTCGCGCTTCGCCAGCCACACCTGGCCGACGATCTCGGCGCTGGACAGGTTACGGTTGAAGCCCTGCTGGGCGGTGGCGCAGAACGCGCAGTCGAGCGCGCAGCCGACCTGCGAGGAAATGCACAACGTGCCGCGATCGGCCTCCGGTATGTACACCATCTCGAATGCCTGGTTCCGATCGGCGCGCAGCAGCCACTTGCGCGTGCCGTCGCTGGCGCGCTGCTCGGTGACGATCTCGGGCAGCGTGAGCACGGCGCGCTCGGCCAGCTGGGCGCGAAACTCGCGCGCCAGGTCGCTCATGTCCTCGAAGCGATCGCAGCCGCGCTTGTACAGCCAGTTCATCAGCTGGCGCGCGCGAAATGGCTTTGAACCCAGGCCGGCGCAGAACGCTTCCAGCTCGGCGCGTGGCAGTCCCAAAAGGTTGACGCGGCCGCCACCGCTGTCTGTGGTCTCGCTCGCGCCGATAGCTGTCATTACTGGTCTGCCGGGCGCTCAACTGCGCGGGCAGATCTCCGTCGCGCTGAAGAAAAACGCGATCTCGCCCGCCGCAGTGGCCGCCGAATCCGAGCCGTGGACCACGTTCTCCTCGATGCTGTGCGCAAGATCGGCGCGGATGGTACCCGGGGCGGCTTTTTTCGGATCGGTGGCACCCATCAGGTCGCGGTGCCTGGTGATCGAACCCTCGCCTTCAAGTACCTGCGCGATCACCGGACCGGAGCTCATGTAGCGCACCAGGTCGCGGTAGAACGGCCGCTCCCGATGCACCTGGTAGAACAGTTCGGCTTGCTGCTGCGACAGATGCAGCATGCGCGCGGCGATGATGCGCAGCCCCGCGCTCTCGAATCGGCGATAGACCTCGCCTATCAGATTGCGGGCCACGCCGTCAGGCTTGACGATGGAAAGGGTGCGCTCGACCGCCATGGAACCTCCGTCCAGAAAAAGGGCGGCAGTATAGGGGGTGGCGGAAGTCCCGGCAATTTAAGGAAAATCAGGCGGTAGTAAAGCTCTCGCCGCAGCCGCATTCGCCGGCAACGTTCGGATTTTCGAAGCGGAAGCTCTCGTTCAGGCCGGAACGCACCAGGTCGATGCGAGTGCCGTCGATCGCCGCCAGGCTCGCCGGATCGACGTACACCTTGACACCCGAGCTATCGAATACCAGGTCATCCGGGCGAACTTCATCGGCGTAATCAACGACGTAGCTATAGCCGGAGCAGCCGCTAGCCTTCACGGCCAGGCGCAGTCCCAGCCCCCGGCCGCGGGTGGCTATGCGGCTGCGGACGCGCTCCGCTGCTGATTCGGTTAAGGAAATGGCCATCGTTATGTCTCCAGTGCCCTCATTTTACTACGAATCGGTCACCGATTTGTCAGCGGCGGCTAAAGCCGCGATCAGCGCATCTTCGACCACCAGCAGCCGCCCCAGCCGCGCCTGCGGGATCTGCAGCTGCTGCACCCAATCGGCGGGGGCGCCGAGCGAGCCGCGGCCAGCGCTTTCCAGCCGCGTCGCCAGCCATTCGCAGGCCGCGAGCGTGTATGGGCAGCCGTAGGCCCGGTAGCGCGCCTGCAGCACGCGCTCACCGCACAGTTGCAGCATGAATCGCACCCGCGTGCCGCGTTGTTCGCGCCCGGCCTCACCCGACACCACCGGTGCGGTGCCGGTCGGCTCGCCGGCGTGGTAGAGCGCGCCGAACAGCTGCCTTACCTGCGGTCCCAGCGGATCCTCAAGTCGCGCAGTCACGGTGCCGCCGCCCGCAGCCGCCGCACCTCGCGCGTCACGGCGGCGATCGCCAGGTCGATATCCTGCTCGGTGCTGTAGCGGCCGAGGCTGAAACGCAGCGAACTTTGCGCCAGTTCCGTGTCACGGCCCAATGCCCGCAGCACATAGGAGGGCTCATCGCTATCGGAGCTGCAGGCCGAACCGGTGGACAGCGACAGTTCTGTCAGCCCCATCAACAGGCTCTCGCCCTCGATGCCGGTGAAGGACACATTCAGGATCCCGGGCACGCGCTGCGTGGCATGACCGTTGAGCAGTGCCCCGTCGATCGTGCTTAAGGCCTGCCACAGTCGCGCGCGCAGCCGTTCGCAATGCTCGGCGTCGGCGCGCCATGCAGCCGCGGCCAGCTCGCAGGCGACCCCGAAACCGACGATCTGGTGTACTGCCAGCGTACCGGAACGCAGGCCACGCTCGTGGCCGCCGCCGAACACCAGCGGCTGCAGCGAGGCGCGCCGTGCCGGTGCGAAGTACAGCGCACCGACGCCCTTGGGGCCATAGAGTTTGTGCGCGGTGAACGACAGCAGGTCGCACTGCAGGCGCTCGACATCCAGCGCCACCTTGCCGGCGCTCTGCGCAGCATCCACGTGCAGCGGCACCGCGCGCTCGTGACAGATGGCCGCTATGGCCTCGATGTCCTGCAGCACGCCGATCTCGTTGTTGGCGTGCATGATCGATACCAGCACCGTGTCATCGCGCAGCGCCTCGCGCACCCGTTGCGGTGCGATCAAACCCTCGTGGTCGGTGTCCAGATAGCTCACCTGGAAACCCTCGTGTTCCAGCCGGCGGCACGGATCGAGCACCGACTTGTGCTCGGTACGCGCGGTGAGCACATGGCGGCCGGAATGCCGGCTGCGCGTGGCAGCGGCGCGCGCGCTGCCGAGAATCGCGAGGTTGTTGGACTCGGTCGCGCCCGAGGTCCATACCAGCTGCTGCGGCGGCGCATTGATCAGGCCGGCGGCCTGCGCTCGCGCTTGTTCGACGCGCTCGCGCGCCAGCCTGCCATGCTGATGCATCGAGGACGGATTACCGAACACGCCATCGCGCGTCAGGCACTCGCCCATCGCCGCCGCCACCCGCGGATCGGCCGGAGAGGTGGCAGCGTAGTCGAGATAGACCGGCGCCTGGCTGGTCATGAGTCCTGGCCCGCGCGACGCCGGCGCTGCTGCATCGCTGTGAGGATGCCACGCAGGATAGCGACCTCGTTGGCATCCGGCTCGGCGCGCTGCAACAGTCGCCGGATGCGTTTCATCAGGTGGCCGCCGCTCTGGGTGCGATCGCGAAACTCGATCTCCTCCAGCACCGTGGCCAGGTGCTGGTACAGGTGATCCAGCTCGGCAGGCGTAGCCAGCGGCGCGGCACGTGCCTCAACGCGCACGCCTTGCGGCGGCTCGAGCCGCGCACGCAGGATCTCGTAGGCGACGATCTGCACCGCCATCGCGATGTTGAGCGACGCATAGGCCGGATTGGCCGGTATGCGCAGCAGCCCATGCGCGAAGCGCAGCTCCTCGTTGGTCAGCCCGGCGCGCTCGGAGCCGAACATGATGGCGACTGGCGCGTGTTCGGCCTCGGCCACCGCACGGCGCGCCGCCTCGCGCACGTCGAACACGCGAAAATACTGATCGCGTTCGCGGCTGGTGGTCGCCAGCACCAGCCCGCAGCCCTGCAGTGCGGCCGCAAGGTCGGACTCGACCCGCGCGCCGGACAGCAATTCCACCGCGCCGGAGGCGCGGGCGCTGGCCTCGGGGTGCGGAAACAGCTTCGGCCGCACCAGCACCAGCTCTTCGAGCTGCATGTTCTTGAGCGCGCGCGCCACCGCACCGATATTGCCGGGATGCGAGGTTTCCACCAGGACGATGCGAATTGGGCACGGCACGACCTGTTATCCTAATCGTTTATCGTTCGCGATTGTCCCGCCATGCACCCATTGCTCAATATCGCCGTGCGCGCCGCGCGCCGTGCCGGTGAAGTTATCGTCCGCAGCCTGGTACGGCTCGAGAGTCTCGAGGTCAGCTCCAAGGGTCGCAACGACTACGTCAGCGAAATCGACCGCACCGCCGAGCGCGACATCATCGACATCATTCATAAGCACTATCCCGAGCATGCGATCCTGGCCGAGGAAAGCGGCAGCAGCGGCGACAACGATACCGTCTGGATCATCGATCCGCTCGACGGCACCACCAACTTCCTGCACGGTTTTCCGGTATTCGCGGTGTCGATCGCGGTACAGCAGCGCGGCAAACTCGAGATTGGCGTCATCTACGATCCGATGCGCCAGGAGGTGTTCACCGCCGCGCGCGGCGAGGGCGCGCATCTGGAGAATCATCGCATCCGCGTCAGCAAACAGCGCGGCCTGGAGGGCGCGCTGCTCGCGACCGGATTTCCATACCGCGAAGACGATCGCTATGCCGACAACTATTTCGCCATGTTCCGCATGCTGACCGAGATGACCGCCGGCGTTCGCCGGCCGGGCTCCGCGGCACTGGATCTGGCCTATGTCGCTTGCGGCCGCGTCGACGGATTCTGGGAAATGGGACTGAAGGCCTGGGACACGGCCGCCGGCACGCTCATGATTCGGGAGGCCGGTGGTCGCGTCGGCACGCTCGGCGGCGACGAGTATCGACTTGGTGCGAATATCGTTGCCGGTGCGCCAAAAGTGTACCAAGCGCTGATCGAGGCGCTCGCCCCGCATGTACCGGCGGAACTGCGCAACGTGTAGAGTGCGGCAACATCAGGCGCTCTCCCCGGGAACCTTCAATGGATGCACCAGTAGCCAAGAAAGGTCTGTTCGCGACCAAGTCGATCGCTGACTACCAGGAGGAAGCCGCCGGCAGGCACCTGGTACGCGCCCTTGGAATCCCGGCCCTGATCGCCTTCGGCATCGGCGGCATCATCGGCACCGGCATCTTCGTGCTCACCGGGCTGGCGGCTGCGCAGCACGCCGGTCCCGCCATCGTCATCTCCTTCATCATCGCCGGCATCGGCTGCATGTTCGCCGGACTGTGCTACTCCGAATTCGCTGCCATGGTTCCGGTGTGCGGCAGCGCCTACGCCTATAGCTACGCCACGCTGGGCGAGATCGTCGCCTGGTTCGTCGGCTGGAACCTGGTGCTCGAGTACATGATGGCCTGCTCCACGGTTGCGGTCGGCTGGAGCCGCTATTTCGTGGCGTTCCTGGAATTATTTCACCTGCACTTGCCGGTGGCGCTGACCAGCGCGCCGTTTGCTTCCGGCGAAACCGGCAACGAGATCTATCGCACCGGCGCGATCTTCAATCTGCCGGCGGTGCTGATCGTCGCTGCGGCCGCGGCGCTGTGCTACAAGGGCATCAAGGAATCGGCCATCGTCAACACCATCATCGTGCTGATCAAGGTCAGCATCGTGGTGGCGGTGATCATCTTCGGCGCGTTCTACGTCAACACCGCCAACTGGTTCCCCTATATCCCGCCCAACACCGGCACCTTCGGCCAGTTCGGCTGGAGCGGTATCTGGCAGGCCTCGGCGATCATCTTCTTCGCCTATATCGGCTTCGACGGCGTCTCCACTGTGGCGCAGGAAGCCAAGGATCCGGCGCGCGGCATGCCGATCGGCATGCTCGGCAGCCTTGGGATCTGCACCCTGCTGTACATCCTGATGTCGAGCGTGATGACCGGGCTGGTGCCGTTCAAGGGCCTGAACGATGCGGCTCCGGTGGTCGCGGCGCTGAAGCCGCACCCGCAACTGCTGTGGCTGCAAACCTGGGTCATCATAGGCGCGCTGGCCGGCCTCACCTCGGTGATCATCACGATGATCATCCCGCAGGCGCGCATCTGGCTGACGATGTCGCGCGATGGCCTGATGCCGAAGTTCTTCGGCAAGGTGCACCCGCGTTTTCGCACGCCGCATATCTCTACCGCCATCACCGGCGTGCTGGCCGCGACCTTCGCCGGGCTGCTGCCGATCGGCATCCTCGGTGAGCTGGTGTCGATCGGCACGCTGATCGCATTCATCGTGGTATGCATCGGCGTCGTGGTACTGCGCTATACGCGGCCCGACCTGGCGCGGCCGTTCAGGGTCAAGGCTGTATGGCTGATCGCCGGCGGCGGCGTTCTGTTCTGCGGCATGATGGCCTACTCGCTGCCGAACGCCACCTGGTGGCGGCTGCTGATATGGAGCCTGGTCGGCTTTGCGCTGTATTTTTTCTATGGCCACAAGAACAGCCGGCTGCGCGCTGGCCGGCCGCCGGATCCTTCCGACGGCTGAGCTATCGCGAGGGCTTGCGCAGCCGCCGCCGCAGCCGGATGTTCACCAGTTCCACCGCCACCGAGAACGCCATCGCAAAGTACAGGTAGCCCTTCGGCACTTCGAACTCCAGCGCCTCGCCCACCAGCGCGGCGCCGATCAGCACCAGGAACGCCAGCGCCAGCACTTTCATGCTCGGGTAACGCGCGACGAAGGCTGCGATCGGCCCCGACAGCCACAGCATCACCAGGATCGAGACCACGATCGCCGCCGCCATGATCGGCAGCTGGTCCGGCCGCGCCAGCCCGACGGCCGTGAACACCGAGTCGAGCGAGAACACCACATCGATCAGCGCAATCTGGATCACGACTATATGAAATGCCGCCAACATGGAGGCCGGCCGCGGCGCGGCCGCGCCTTCGAGCGTGTTGTGAATTTCCGTGGCGCTTTTGCCCAGCAGAAACAGACCGCCGGCACCCAGGATCAGGTCGCGGCCGGAAATAGGACGCTGCAGCACGACGAACAGCGGCGCGGTCAAGCGTGTCAGCCACACTACCGAGAACAGCAGCGCCAGGCGCGTCAGCATCGCCAGCAGCAGGCCGACGATACGGGCGCTGCGCTGGCGCGCGGCCGGCAGGCGAGCCACCAGGATCGACAGAAAGATCACGTTATCGACACCGAGCACGGTCTCGAGCACCGCCAGCGTCGCGAACGCAATCCAGCTTTCCGGAGCTTGCAGCAGTGCCAGCATCGCCCGCTCTAAGGCCGCGAATCCCTCAGGGCAGGTCGTCCAGCGGCTTCTTCACGGCGGTGGCCAGCAGATGCTCGGCTTTCAGGCCGCAGTCCAACGCCACCGCGCTCGATATGTAGATCGAGGAATACGTGCCGGCGAGGATGCCGATGATCAGCGCCTCGGAGAATCCGCGCAGCACCGGGCCTCCAAGCGCATACAGCGCCACCACCACGATCAGCGTCACCACTTTGGTCATGATGGTGCGCGACAGAGTCTGATTGATCGACTGGTCGAGCACCGCCACCGGGTCCAGGCGCCGGCCAGCATGGAAACGTTCACGGATGCGATCGAACACCACCACGGTATCGTTGAGCGAATAGCCGATCACCGCCAGCATCGCCGCCACCACGGTCAGATCGAAGGTGGTACGCGTGAGCGAGAAGGTGCCGAGCACCAGTATCGGGTCGTGCAATACCGCCAGAATGGCGCCCAGCGACAGCCGCCAGGTGTGAAAGCGCAACGCGATGTAGCCGAAGATCAGCAGCAGGGTCGCGATCAGCGCCTGCACGGCGCTGCGCTGCAGCTCACCGCCGATCTGCGGACCTACCACTTCGACCTGCTGGATCGTGGCGCCGGCGTCGATCCCGTGCAGGATCTGCTCGATCTTGCCGCGCACCTCGGCGGTGCTCAGCTTGGTCGGCGGCAGCCTGATGGCGAGCTCGCGCGAGCTGCCGAAGATCGTGACCTGTGGGTCGGCGTAGCCGGCGGCGGTCAGCGCCGTGATCACCGCGTCGCGATTGGCGGCCGCCGGGAATGTCGCCTGCACGGTCACGCCGCCGGTGAAGTCCACGCCCAGGTTCAGGCCGCGTGTCGCCAGCGATGCCAGCGATATCAGGATCAGGACGATCGATAACCCGTACCACACCTTGCGTGTGGACATGAACGGGAAGCTGGTGGCGCGATGAAAAAATTCCACGGTGGTCCTTGATCTATGAAGGTGGCGGATGCTGCGGCGTCGGCGCGCGCGCCTATCCGATCGACAGCCGCGCCACCTTGCGCCGGCCGCCATATATCAGTGTGATCAGTGCCCGGCTGCCGAGCAGCGAGCTGAACATCGAGGTGGCGATGCCGAGCGTGAGCACGATGGCGAAGCTGCGGATAGCGCCGGTGCCGATCACCCACAGTGCAAGACCTGCGATCAACGCGGTTACGTTCGAATCGGCGATGGCCGAGAACGCCTTGTCGAAGCCGGCGCGGACGGCGGCCTGCGGCGAGACGCCGTTGCGCAGCTCCTCGCGGATACGTTCGTAGATCAGGACGTTGGCGTCGACCGCGATGCCGACCGTCAGAATGATGCCGGCAATACCGGGCAGCGACAGCACCGCATGCAGCATCGACAACAGCGCGGTCAGCAGGATCACGTTGGCGAGCAGCACCACATCCGCCACCAGCCCGAACACGTGATAGTAGAGCGCCATGAACACGAACACCGCCAGCATGCCGATCTCCAGTGCACGCACGCCCTTGTCGATGTTGTCCTGCCCCAGGCTTGGGCCAATGGCCCGCTCCTGCACCACCTCGATCGGCGCCGCCAGCGATCCCGAGCGCAGCATCAGCGACAGATCGCGGGCCTCGCCGCTGGTGAGGCCGGTGACCTGGAACTGCGGCCCGAACACGCCGCGAATGGTCGCCACGTTGATGACTTTCTCGCTGCTGGTATCGCGATCCACTTTCTGGCCGTTGACTTCGACCTGGCGGCGGCTTTTCTCGATATAGACCACGGCCATCGGCTTGCCGACATTCAGCCGCGTGGTACGCAGCATGGAATCGGCGCCACGGGCATCGAGCTTGATCGACACCGCAGGCCCCTCGGTGGATGTGGTCGAGGTGGCGCTGGTGAGTTCGTCGCCGGTGACGATCACTTCGCGCTTGAGCAGGATCGGCGATCCATCCTCGCGCTTGTACAGCTTGGTGCCCAGCGGCGCGTGCCCGCCCTGCTGCGCCTGCATCGGGTTGTCCTGGGTATCCGCCAGACGCAGCTCCAGGGTCGCCACCTTGCCCAGCAGATCCTTGACCTCGGCGGAATTCTGAACGCCGGGCAGCTGCACCAGTATCCGGTCCAGGCCCTGACGCTGCACGATCGGCTCCGACACCCCGAGTTCGTTGACGCGATTGGTGAGCGTGGTGCGATTCTGCTCCAGCGCGTAGTCCTCGCGCGCCTTGATCTGGGCCGGCGTGAGCAGCATGTCGACCGCCGCTCCGGCGGCGTCATTGCTGCTGGTGAATTTGAGCGTCGGATCGACTTTCTTCAGCGCCTCGATGACAGCATCGCTATCGGCGCCAGCCGCCAGCGCCACGCGCAGGCCGTTGGCGACACCGCCGCCGCTGGTGCCAATGGTCGTGATGTCGCTGAACGGCAGCTTAGCTTCAATGAGCGCGCGCCGGAAACTCTGCTCATAGCTCTCGAGCAGCTGGCCGACGGCGCCCTGTAGGTCCACCTGGTACAGCAGGTACAGCCCGCCGCGCAGGTCGAGGCCGAGCGGCATCGCCTTCAAACCGATCTTGCGCATCCAGCTCGGCGCCCGTGACGCGTTGGCGAGCGCCGAGCGGTCGACGTCCGCCAGCGTGGCATCGACCGTGTCGCGCGCCTTGAGCTGCGAGGCGACGTCGTTGAACGCCAGTATCAGCCGCCCCCCATCGATGTAGTCGCGCTTGATCACTACGTTCTGCTTGTGCAGCAGGTCTTCGATCGACTGGCGCGCGAAATCGTCCATCGGCGCCCGGCTCTTGCGCTCCACCTGCAGCGCCGGATCCTCGCCAAACAGATTCGGCAGCGCGAACAGCAGCCCGGTCACGATCACGAGCGTGACCAGCACGTATTTCCAGCGCGGGAATTCCAGCATGAGCTAGCGACTTTCCGAAAGTGGGCTTGGGCGACCGAAGCTCAAGAGCCTCAGGCGCTCTTGAGCGTGCCCTTGGGCATGAGCTGCGTGACCTGGGTCTTCTGCACCTTGATGCGCACGCCGTCGGCGATCTCGAGCGTGACGAAAGTATCGTTCACTTCGATGATGCGTCCCAGGATGCCGCCGGTGGTAACGACCTCGTCGCCGGCGGCCAGGCGTGACAGCATCGCCTGCTGTTCCTTCATGCGCTTTTGCTGCGGCCGGATCAGCAGGAAATAGAACACACCGACGAACACAATCAGGATGACGATCTGACCCATGCCGCCGCCACCCAGGCCGCCTCCGGTGGATTGCGCGTACGCGTCGCTGATCAATAAGCTCATGCTTGCCTCTGTTTTATTTGACCCGAGCCCCGCTACGGGCGCCGTCAGGGCCCCTCGCCCCGCTTAGGCCGTCGCCCCGGCAGCGCCGCAAAGGGCCGGCATTATGCCACAGGCGTACCCGGCCGCCGCGGCAGACCAATAATGCCGGCCGCGAACCGTGCGAACTGGCCGGCCGCGATTGCGGCCCGGATGTCCCGCATCAGCTGCAGGTAGAAATGCAGGTTATGCAGTGTCGCCAGCCGCACCCCGAGGATCTCATTGCAGCGATCGAGGTGACGCAGGTAGGCACGCGAATAGCGGCTGCAGGTCGAGCAGCTGCACGCCGCATCGATCGGCCCGGTGTCGCGCTGGTGCACCGCATTGCGGATATTGATGACACCGGTGGCTGTGAACAGATGGCCGTTGCGCGCGTGCCGGGTCGGCATCACGCAATCAAACAGGTCGACCCCGCGCGCCACGGCGGCCACGATGTCGTGTGGGTAGCCCACCCCCATCAGATAGCGCGGTTGCTGTGCCGGCAGCCGTGGAGTCACGCAGTCGAGTATGCGCAGCCGCTCCTCCTCCGGCTCCCCCACCGCCAGGCCGCCGATTGCGTAGCCGGCAAATGCGCGCTGTGACAGCGCGGCCAGCGACTCGAGCCGCAGGTCCTCGTACATGCCCCCCTGCACGATGCCAAACAGATGCCCCGGTGGCGGCTCGCGGTAGTAATGATCGTAGCTGCGCAGCGCCCAACGCATCGATCGCTGCATGGATTCGCGCGCCTGCTGCAGCGTGGCGGGATAGGCGGTGCAGTCGTCAAACGCCATGGCAATGTCGGAGGCCAGCACACGCTGTACATCCATGGCATCCTCAGCACGCATGCGCACGCTGGCACCATCGACCGGCGAGCGAAAGCTGACACCGTCTTCGTCGATGCGCCGCAACGACGCCAGACTGAACACCTGAAAGCCGCCGGAATCGGTCAGGATGGGTTTGGGCCAGCCCATGAATCCGTGCAGGCCGTCGCGATGCAGGCCGATGACCTGCGGCCCCGGGCGCAGCATCAGGTGAAAGGTATTGCCCAGCACGATCTGCGCCCCGAGAGCTTCCAGTTCCTCCGGAGTCATCGCTTTGACAGTGCCGTAGGTCCCCACCGGCATGAAGGCCGGGGTATCGACACTTCCGTGGGGCAAGGTGAGGCGACCCAGCCGCGCAGCACCGTCCCGGGCGCGTACTTCGAAACCCGGGATGGCCGCTGCGATCGATGCCTGCGATGCCAGCGGCGCGGCCGCGCCGGCAACGCCAGCACTGAATTCGCCGCCGCTCATGCCGCCGCGCCCGCCGGCGCCTGCGGGAACACCAGCATGGCGTCGCCGTAGCTGAAAAACCGGTAACGCTCGCGCACCGCGTGCGCATAGGCGGCCAGTACCTGTTGCCGGCCGGCGAAAGCCGCTACCAGCATCAGCAGCGTTGACTGCGGCAGGTGAAAGTTGGTCAGTAAGGCGTCGATCACCTGGAAACGATAGCCCGGAACGATGAACAGCGCCGTGTCGCCGTGTGCGGGCGCCAGTGTCGGCCCGGATGCCAGTGCCGCGGACTCGAGCGCGCGCGCGACGGTGGTGCCGACCGCCACCACGCGGCGGCCGGCCGCACGGGCGGCCGCGATCGCCGCCACCGTCGCCGCTTCGACCTGGTAGCGCTCGCGGTGCATCACATGAGTCTCGAGCGACTCGCTGCGCAACGGCTGGAAGGTGCCCGCCCCCACGTGCAGCGTGATCAGACTGCTGAGAATCCCCCGCGCCGCCAGCGTCGCCAGCAATGCCTGGTCGAAATGCAGGCTTGCGGTCGGCGCCGCCACCGCGCCGGGGACGCGCGCCCACAGGCTCTGATAGCGCTCTTGGTCGAGCGCGTCGGCAGCACGCTCGATATAGGGCGGCAACGGCACCAGACCGTGCGCGTCGAAGAACGACACCGCCTCGGCCGGCAATTCGACTTCCCAGAACGGCGCGCGCCGGGCGATCAACCGCACCTCCCCACCGCCGGTCTGCAGCGCCATCCCCAGCCGCACCGACTTGCTGTCGCGCAGCTGTACCAGCGCCCGCCTGCCCTCCAGCGCCCGCTCGAGAAACAGCTCAATACGCCCGCCGCTGGGCTTGCGTGCCGGCATGCGCGCCGGTACAACCCGGGTATCGTTGAACACCAGCAGATCGCCGGGCGCCAGCAGCGCCGGTAACTGCTCGATTTGCCGGTCCTGCCATGACCCATGGGCGCCGTCGAGCAACAGCAGACGGCTGGCTGAGCGGCGCGCCAATGGCGTCTGCGCGATCAGCTCCAGCGGCAGATCGAAGTCGAAGTCGCTGCGTTTAATGCGCCCGCTCGGTGTGCTAGCAATGACAATGGTGGCCTCGCTCGGAGTCGAACCGAGATGGGCAAGCCCGGTCGATTTTGAGTCGACTGCGTCTACCAGTTCCGCCACGAGGCCGTCGGACTGCCTGCGTGCGCTTCGCGGTGCAGGGCGTCCCTCGGTGCGAGTACGATACCTCAATCGTTTATGAAATTCTGTCCAGCGTGCGGCCAACCGGTGGAGATGCGCATTCCAGCCGGCGACAATCTGCCGCGAGCGGTGTGCACCGCCTGCGGCACTATTCATTACCAGAACCCGCGCATCGTGGTCGGCTGCGTGCCCGAATGGCAAGGCCGCATCCTGTTGTGCCAGCGGGCGATCGCGCCGCGTCGCGGCTACTGGACCACGCCGGCCGGCTTCCTGGAGAACGGGGAAACGCTGCAGGCCGCGGCCGCGCGCGAGTCGCAGGAGGAGGCCCAGGCGCAGGTGAAGATCGGCTCGCTGCTCTCGATCACCCACGTTCTGCATGCAGCGCAGGTCCACGTGAATTTCCGCGCCGGGCTGCTTGAGGGCAAATTCGGCGTCGGCGCCGAGAGCTTGCAGGTCGGGCTGTACCAGGAGGCCGAGATTCCGTGGGAACAGATCGCCTTCCCGAGCATCGAGTTTGCGCTGCGATGCTACTTCGAGGATCGGCGCCTGGGGCGCGAATCACTGCATTTCAGCGACATCACCCGGCCGCTGCAGCACTGAAGCGCGCACCGCAGCCGGCGCCGGGACGGCCCGAAAGACCGACTCGCTTTCGGCCGCGGTGCGGCTTTGGCACAATACCCGGCCCGCCGCGGGAGCGCCGCATGATTCATGCCCACGCCGGCGCCCCCTGCCAGTATCGATCGGAGCAGAAATGACCTTTGTCGTGACCGAAAACTGTATCAAGTGCAAGTACATGGACTGCGTGGAAGTCTGCCCGGTTGACTGTTTCCATGTCGGTCCCAATTTCCTGGTCATCGACCCGGACGAGTGCATCGACTGTACGCTGTGCGAGCCCGAGTGCCCGGTGGAGGCTATTTTTTCCGAGGAGGAATTGCCCGCGGGGCAGGAACCGTTCAAGCAGATCAATGCGGAACTCGCCAAAAAGTGGCCCGTCATCACTGAAAAGGGTACTGCGCCGGCCGATGCCAAGGAGTGGGAGGACAAACCCGACAAGCGCACGCTGCTGGAGCGCTAGCCGCGCGTCACGACAACCGTCCGGCAGCGAGCGCTGCCGCGCCGCTTAGGGCTTTAGCTGTTTGAGCTGTTCGACCAGCGCATCGGGCGCCAGATAGCCGCCCACCATGGCGCCGTTTGCGGCCACGATCCCGGGCGTGCCCTCCAGACCGATGGCCTTGCCGAGTTCATACTCCTGCGCCACCGGCGTATTGGCGCACACCGGTGCGTCCAGCGGCTCGCCTAGCTTCGCGCGTGTCAGCGCAGCCTTGCGGTCGGCCGAGCACCACACCTGCTCCGCCTTGTGCCAGGACTCGGTATCCGGACCGGTGCGCGGGTAAAACACGTAACGCACCCGCACGCCGAGCCGGTTGTACTCGGCAATCTGCCGGTGCAGCGCGCGGCAGTAGCCGCAGTCAACGTCGGTAAACACGGTGACTGTGTATTTGGGCTGCGGCGGTGAGAACACCACCATCCTGGATTCGGGAACGGCGTCGATCAGCTTGCGCCGCATCTCGCGCCGGTGCACTTCGGTCAGGTTGGCGCGGGTGGGCACCTGGTAGAGATCACCGGTGAAGGCGTACTGCCCGTCGCGCGTCATGTAGAGAATGTCGGAGCCGCGCAGTACTTCGAAAATTCCGGGCACCGGCGTGGTCTGTACGTTCTCCGGCTTCACCCCGGCAAGGCCGGCCACGGCGCGCAGCGCTTCCGGGGCATCGGTGATCGCGGCGGCTGGCGCGGCGGGAGCGCTGGCGGACGCAGAAGGTTCCTGCTGCGGCGCATTAGTCGCCGCCCACAAACTTGCGGCCATGAGGCTGACCGACACCAGTGCCGTACACTGAAAACCGAGGTGTTTCATACCCCCAAGCATACCATGAGGCAGCCCCGGCGAGCGCCGTCGCTGCGGCGCGACTAGCCGCGCGGGTGATGCACGGAGTGCAGTTCTTTCATGCGCTCGCGCGCCACGTGGGTATAGATCTGGGTGGTCGACAGATCGCTGTGACCGAGCAGCATCTGCACCACGCGCAGGTCGGCGCCGTGATTTAACAGATGGGTGGCAAACGCATGCCGCAGCGTGTGCGGCGAGAGTTCCCGATCCACTCCGGCCTTGCGCGCATACCTCTTGATGATGTGCCAGAACGCCTGGCGCGTCATCCGATCGCCGCGCCGCGTGGGGAACAGATAGTCGGTACTGCGATCCAGCAGGATGTCGTTGCGGGCACCGCTGATGAAAGCCCTGAGCCAGCGCACTGCTTCCTCGCCCAGCGGAATCAGGCGTTCCCGATTGCCCTTGCCGAGTACGCGCGTTACGCCCTGGTTCATGTTGACCTGGCCGAGCTTCAGGCTCACCAGCTCCGAAACACGCAGGCCGGTTGCGTACAGCACCTCGAGCATGGTGCGGTCGCGATAGCCGAGCGGGTCCGCGACCACCGGCGCGCTCAACAACGATTCGACTTCCGCCTCGGACAGCGAGCGCGGCAGCGAGCGGCCGATCTTCGGCATAGCGATCTGCGCCGTCGGATCCTCGCGCACGCCGCCCTCGCGCATCAGGTAGCGAAAGAAGCGTCTGAACGACGACAGCTGACGCGCGGTCGAACGCGGCCGGGCGCCGGCCTGCACCCGTGCGGCGATGAAATCCATGAGCTCGGCGCGTCCAGTCTGCGCCAGGCTAAGCTTGCGCTCGCATAACCAGCGATGCAGCGCCACCAGATCGGCGCGGTAGGCCGCAAGCGTATTGGTCGAGAGACCCCGTTCCATCCAGACCGCATCGAGAAAGCGTGCGATGAGCGGATCGGTCGATTCGGATCTCTCCACGGTGGCTGTCGCCTGACTTGTCAATGCAATACCTTGATGTGGGTTCTTCTCGCCGCCGCAGTATGCTGAGGCCGGCCGCCGCTTCGATGTGATCACCCTCACAGCCACGCGCAGCCGTTAACATAAAGAGAACTGCATCACATGCGAAACCGTGGGCAATGAGCACCAGACCGCCAAATTGGCCGATGGCAGCGCTTTGAGCGGCCGCCCGCAGACCCCGGCGGCGGCGCGGCGCCTGAGCCTGCTGGGGCTGATCTACGGGGTCGTCACCTGGCTGCAGTTCGTGCTCGCGGCTGCGCTGGTGCTGCCGGTGTTGCTGCTCACGCCACGTCTGGCGCGCCGGCGCGCCCAGGTCAGCACACTGGCCCGGCTGGCACTGCGCCTGGCCGGCATGCGGCTGGAAATCCACGGGCTCGATCAGCTGCCGCAGCCCTGCATCGTGGTGGCGAACCACAGCAGCTACCTCGACGGCGTGGTGCTGGCGGCGTCGTTGCCGCCCTGCTTCAGTTTCGTGATCAAGCGTGAAATGTCGGCGGTACCCGTGGCTGGTACCTTGCTACGCCGCATCGGCGCCGAGTTCGTCGAGCGCGGCGATCGCATTCGCGGCGCGCGCGATGCACGCCGGCTGTTGCGCAACGCCGCCATCGGCCACTCGCTGGTTTTTTTCCCCGAGGGCACTTTCAGCAGCGACGTCGGACTGTTGCGCTTTCATATCGGCGCCTTCGCCGCGGCGATACGCGCCCATCTGCCACTGGTGCCGGTGGCGATCCGCGGCACCCGCCACTGCCTGCCGCCGGGAAGCCCCTGGCCGCGGCCCGGCACCATTCGAATTGAAGCGCTCGCGGCGCTGCCATCGCAGCCGGCTGCGCTCGGCACCGACGCGGGCGATCGTGCCGCACGGCTGCGCGATGCCGCCCGGGCGGCGCTGCTGGCCGCACTGGGTGAGGCGGACCTGGCGCCATGAGTCGGCGCCCGCGGTGGCCGCCCTGAACCTGCGCGAGCGTTATCAGCGCGAGCTGGCAGCGCGCGGCTACACGGCAGACGCGGCCCAGAGTGCCGCGATCGAGCACCTGGAGACGCTGCGCGACCGGCTGCTGGCGGAAAGCGGCAGCGGCTTCTGGCGGCGGCTGCGACAGCGCCTGGCTCCACGGCGCGACGCGGTGCGCGCGACCCGCGGGGTGTATCTGTGGGGTGGCGTCGGCCGCGGCAAGACCTGGCTGATGGATCTGTTCTACGACAACCTGCCGTTACGGGCGCGCCGCCGCAGCCATTTCCATCATTTCATGCGTGACATACATGAGCAGCTGCGCCAGATCGGCGCCCGCCCCGAGCCGCTGCAGCTGCTCGCGCGCCGCATCGCGCGCCACACGCGCGTGCTGTGCCTGGATGAGCTCTATGTCAATGACATCGTGGATGCGATGCTGCTTGGCGGGTTGTGCCAGGCACTGCTGCGTTACGACGTGCTGCTGGTAATCACCTCGAACGTGCCGCCGTCCGAGTTGTATCGCGACGGGCTGCAGCGCAGCCGTTTCCTGCCGGCGATCGCCCTGCTGGAGCGTGAACTTACGGTGCTGGCGGTCGACGGCGGCGTCGATTACCGTTTGCGCCGGCTGCAGCGCCGTCCGATCTACCTCGATAGTCATGCCGCCGACAGCGGCGCGCAGCTGCAGGCGTTATTCGATGAGCTCGCCGGCGAGCATGGCGAGAGTTCCATCGAGCTGCGCATTTCCGGCCGCAGGCTGCGTGCGTTGCGCCGCCGCGGCGATGTAATCTGGTTCAGCTTCGCAACACTGTGCGAGGAGGCGCGCGGCCCGAACGATTATGCGGATATCGCACGCGAGTTCTCCACCGTTCTGTTGTCCGATGTGCCAGCCTTCACGGCACCGCACGAGGACAATGCGGCACGCCGCTTCATCGCGCTGATCGACGAGTTCTACGACCAGGGCGTAAAGCTGGTGCTGTCGGCGGCGGCGGCGCCGGCGCAGTTGTATCGCGGCGAGCTGCTGCAGCTCGAATTTCGCCGCACTGCCAGCCGCCTGATCGAGATGCAGACTGAAATCTACCTGGCACGACCGCGCCGCGGCTGAGCGCCCCCGGATTCGGGGCGAAGTGCTACGATTCTGTTATGAGCCAACAACAGATCGTGGCGCAGTTCGAGATTCCCTACCGTGCCTGCCTCGACGGCGACGGGGTGCCGCTCGGGGCCCTGCCGGCATGGGTCGAAGATGCCGAACTGCTGCGGCGCATGTACCGCATGATGGTGCGTGCCCGGACCTTCGACACCAAGGCGGTCAACCTGCAGCGTACCGGCAAGCTCGGCACCTACCCCTCGTGCCTGGGACACGAGGCCACGCATGTCGGAGTCGGCGCCGCCATGCATGCCGATGATGTGCTGTTCACCGTATACCGGGAGATCGGCACCAAGTTCTGGCGCGGCGTCGAAATGCTCGACATCCTGCTGTATTGGGGCGGCGATGAGCGCGGCACGCGCTACCAGCAATCGCCGCAGGATTTTCCGTTCTGCGTGCCGATAGGCTCGCAGATGCCGCACGCGGCCGGTGCGGCCCTGGCGATCCAGATCCGCGATCAACGCCGCTGTGCCGTGGCCTTCATCGGCGACGGTGGTACCTCACAGGGCGCTTTCTACGAGGCGATCAATTTTGCCGGCGTCAGGTCGCTGCCGCTGGTGTGCGTCATCGTCAATAACCGCTGGGCGATATCGGTCCCTGTCGTCGCGCAGACCGCGGCCCAGACGCTGGCGCAGAAAGCGATCGCGGCGGGCATTCCGGCGCTGCAGATCGACGGCAACGATCTGCTGGTGGTGCGCGACGCGATCGGCGATGCGGTCGAGCGAGCACGCGCCGGCGGTGGCCCGACAATCATCGAGGCGCTCACCTACCGCCTGAGCGATCACACCACCTCGGACGATGCCACGCGCTACCGTAGTGCCGAAGAGCTCGCCGCCGCGCACCGGCTCGAGCCGATCGCGCGCATGCGCAAATTCCTGCAATCGCGCGGGCTGTGGGACCAAGCCAACGAGGACAGCCTCAAGGCCGCCTGCAGCGAAGAGGTCGATACCGCAGTAAAGCAGTACCTGGCGACGCCCAAGCAGTCCACCGATGCGATGTTCGATTATGTTTACGCACAGTTGACACCGGCGCTGCGCGCGCAGCGCGATGAAGCGCGCCGCTATGCGGCGCTGGCGCATTAGGCAGCACTGCACCGGCACGATCGGACAAGAACAAAGGACGGATTTCGATGGCGAAGATGACGATGGTCGAGGCCATCAACATGGCGCACGCCTGGGAGATGGCTCACGACTCGTCGGTGGTCGTGCTGGGGGAAGACGTCGGCACCAACGGCGGCGTATTTCGCGCCACGGTCGGGCTGCAACAGCGCTTCGGTAAGGCGCGGGTGCAGGATACGCCGCTGGCCGAAGGCCTGATCGCCGGCACCGCGATCGGCATGGCGGCGCAGGGCTTAAAGCCGGTGGCCGAGATCCAGTTCATGGGATTCATCTATCCGGCGCTGGATCAGATTGCCAGTCACATGGCGCGCCTGCGAAACCGCACCCGCGGGCGACTGACCTGCCCGGTGGTGCTGCGCATGCCGCACGGCGGCGGCATTCACGCACCCGAGCATCACTCCGAGAGCCTCGAGGCGCTGCTGTGTCATCACCCTGGCCTGCGGGTGGTGTGCCCGTCGTCTCCGGCGCGCGCCTACGGGCTGCTGCTGGCGGCGATCCGCGATCCTGACCCGGTGATGTTTCTGGAACCGGTGCGGCTGTATCGTTTTGCCAGGCAGGAAGTGCCGGACGACGGCCAGGCGCTGCCGCTCGGCTGCTGCTTCGTACTGCGCGAAGGCAGCGACGTGACCATCGTGACCTGGGGCGCAATGACCGTGGACAGCCTCAAGGCGGCCGAACAGCTGGCCGCCGACGGTGTGAGCTGTGAGGTGATCGATGCCGGCACGCTGGCGCCGATCGACTTCGATACCATCCTCGACTCGGTGGTCAAGACCGGGCGGCTGGTAATCGTGCACGAAGCACCGCGTACCTGCGGCCTCGGTGCCGAGATCGCCGCGACGGTGACCGAGCAGGCGCTGTACGATTTGTTGGCACCGATCCGGCGTGTCACCGGCTACGACACCATCATGCCGCTGTACCGGCTCGAGCATGATTATATCCCGGGCGTCGCGCGCATCGTCGATTCAGTTCGTACTACGCTGGCGGAATAAATGCAGCCATCAGGGGTACCGGCATGACAGTCTTCAAGCTACCCGATCTCGGCGAAGGATTGTCCGAAGCGGAGATCCTGCGCTGGCACGTCAAGGTCGGCGATCAGATCGAAGTCGATGCACCAATGCTCTCGGTCGAGACCGCCAAGGCCGTGGTGGAGGTGCCCTCACCCCTCAGCGGCACGGTCACCGCGCTGCATGCGCAGCCCGGCGATCGCATCGAGATCGGTGCGGCGCTGATCGAGTTCGCGCCCGACGCCGCCGCGTCGCAGGCGGCGGCGCGCGCCACGCTCACCGCAGCCAGTGACGATTCCGGCACCGTGGTGGGACATATGCCGGGCCTGAGCGATGCCGACTCCGCGGCGCTCGAAGCGGCCAACGCGGTGACCGGGCCACGCGTACGTGCCGTGCCGGCCGCGCGCGCCCTGGCGCGCAGCCTGGGCGTCGAGATCGGGACCTTGACCGGTAGCGGGCGCGGCGGGCTCATCACGCTCGATGACGTGATGGCGGTGGGACTGCCAGGCGCCAACGCGGCCAGCAAGATGCATCCGGCACCCGCGGCCCGGGCGCCGGCCGCCGGCGGCGATGTCGAGGTGTTGCGCAGCCTGCGTCGCGCCATGGCGCAAAGCATGTCGCTATCGCGCGATTCGGTGATGGCATGCTCGGTGTTCGATGACGCCGATCTGCACTCCTGGGGCTCCGGCCGCGACTACACCACCCGGGTACTGCGCGCGATCACCGCGGGCGTGCGCACCGAGCCGGGGCTGAATGCCTGGTTCGACGGCAAATCGCAGAGCCGCACGCTGTTCGAGCAGATCGACGTCGGCATCGCGGTGGACACCATCGACGGCCTGCTGGTACCGGTGATCCGTCACGTCGAGAAGCGCAGCGCGGCGCAGCTGCGCGTCGAACTCGACCGGCTCAAGCGCGCCGCGCGCGATCGCACCGTCGGCAGCGAGGAGTTGCGCAATTTCACCTTCATGCTGTCCAACTTCGGCAGCATGGCCGGTCGCTACGCCACTCCGATCGTGGTGCCGCCGGCGGTCGCGATACTCGGCACCGGCCGAGTGCGGCGCGATGTGATCGCGGCCGCAGAACGGATCGAAATTCACACGCGTATGCCGCTGTCGCTGACCTTCGATCATCGCGTCATCACCGGCGGCGAAGCGGTGCGCTTTCTCGGCGCCGTGATCGCGGATCTGGAACTGCCCGAGTGAGCACGGGCGGCACGCAGACGGGCTCTGCGCGCCGGCAACTGACGGCCGCGCTGCTGCGGGCCTGGCGCACCTCGGTGCCGCTCGAGGAATGGCGCGGCTTCGATGAAGCGGCGCTGCACCGGGGCTGCGCCGCGCAGGTGCAGTTCGGGGCACGCCGGCGCCGCCGTCAAACCCTGCTGCGCGTCAGCAGTACCGCCCCGTCGGTAGCCGCGTCCGGTGCCGGCGCGGCCTCGTATTCGGTGGTGGAACTCATCATCGACGACATGCCGTTCCTGGTCGACACCCTGAGCATGACGCTGGCGCAACTGGGCCTGTCGGTGCAGTTGATCATTCATCCGATCCTGCGCGTCGTGCGCGACGGTGCCGGCGTCATCAAATCGCTGCATGCCGAGATCGAAACCGGGCCCGGGGCCGAGAACGGAGTGCGCGAATCCTGGCAGTACTGGCGCATCGATCGCGTCGGCGACGCGGCCGAATGTGAGCAGCTGCGGCGGCGGCTGCTGGCGGCGCTGGCGGACGTACGTCGCGCCTGCTCCGACTGGATGCGCATGCGCAATACCGTGCTCAAGCTGTGCGCCGACATCAGCCGCCACCCGCCACCGCTCGCCGCCGACGTGATCGCCGAGAGCCGGGCGCTGCTGCAGTACATGGAGGCGCACCATTTCACCTTCCTCGGCATGCGCGAAAGCCGCCTCCGCCGCGGGCCCGGCGGCCCGCTGCTGGTACCAGTTCCCGGCAGCGCGCTCGGACTGCTGCGCCGCCGCCTGTCCGGCACTCACGACACCATCGCCACTGCCAATATCCGGCGCGCACTGCGCTCCCCGGGCATGCTCATCATCACCAAAGCCAATCACCGCTCGACCGTGCATCGGCCCGGCTACCTCGACTACGTCGGGGTCAAACGCTACGACACGCGCGGCCGGGTGATCGGCGAGACCCGGATCCTCGGCCTCTGGACTTCGCACGCCTATGCCGCCGACCCGCGCCAGGTGCCCTGGCTGCGCCTCAAGCTCAAGAGCGTGCTGGAATACTTTCCGTTCGCCGCCAACAGCCATGACGGCAAGCGCCTGTCGCAGATCGTGCAGACGCTGCCGCGCGATGAACTGTTCCAGGCCAGCGTGCCGGACCTGATCCGATGCGCGCGCGCGGTGCTGGTGCTGCAGGATCGCGCACGCGTGCGCCTGATCCTGCGGCGTGATGAGTTTCGGCGCTTCTGGTCATGCCTGGTGTTCATGCCACGCGAGCGCTGCGACACCGCCGCCCAGGCCCGGGTGGAGGGGCTGTTAAGGGCCGCCTGCCGCGGCCTGGAGCTCGAATCCAGCGTGTCGATCGGTGAGGCACCGTTGGCGCAGCTGCACATCGTGGTGCGGGTCGATCCGACCACCAACACGCGCGTGGACACCGAGCGGCTCGAGCGCGATATCGCCGCGGCCATCGTCTCGTGGCGCGATCGGCTGCGCAGCGCACTGCTGAGCAGGTTTGGCGAATCGCACGGCCTGGCGCTCGATCGCCGCTACGCGGTCGCATTTCCGGCGTCGTACCAGCAGGACGTGGATGCGGCGCAAGCGGTCGACGACATCATCGATCTGGAGGGGCTCGACGCCGCCGTCGATACGATGCAGCTGCGGCTCTACCGTCCGCCGCGCCAGCCGCACCAGCGTGTGCACCTGCGCATCATCCGCCGCGGCGAAGCACTGTCGATATCGGAAGTACTGCCGACTTTCGAGCACTTTGGTCTGCGTGTGATCGCCGAGCGGCCCTATCGGCTGGACTGGCCGGATGGCAGCTGGGCATGGCTGCAGGATTTCGAGCTGGAACACTACAATCTGCACGCCGTGGCAGTACCGCGCGTGGCACAGGAGCTGATCGCGGCGTTTCGCGCCGTGCGTGCCGGCGCGCTCGATGACGATGGCTTCAACCGCCTGCTGATCGCGGCCGAGCTCAGCATGCGCCAGGTGACGGTGCTGCGCGCCTGCTGCCGCTACCTGCTGCAGACCGGAATCCCGTTCAGCCAAAGCTACATGGAGCGCGTGCTGGGCACGCACTCGACCGCGGCACGCGACCTGTGCGAATTATTCGAGCAGCGCCTGTCGCCGCAGCCCGCGCGCGGCGCGCGTGCACGCGCAGCGCTGCTGGAGCAGCGCCTGCGCCGCGCGATCGCCGCGGTCGCCAGCCCGGACGAGGATCGCATCCTGCGCGCGTTTCTGGCGGTGGTACTGGCGACCTTGCGCACCAATTACTTTCGTCGCGATGCCGACGGCAACCCGCGGCCGTGGCTGGCGCTGAAATTCGATCCCGCCAGGATTCCCGGGCTGCCGCAGCCGCGCCCGGCGTTCGAGATCTTTCTGCACAGTCCGCGGGTCGAGGGTGTGCATCTGCGGGCCGGCCCGATCGCCCGCGGCGGCATTCGCTGGTCGGAGCGACCGGAGGATTTCCGTACCGAAGTTCTCGGGCTGATGAAAGCGCAGCACGTCAAGAACACTCTGATCGTGCCGGTGGGCGCCAAGGGCGGCTTCGTGGTGCGCCGGCCGCCGCCGCGCAGCGCGCCGCTGGGCCAGCAGCAGGAAGTGATCGAATGCTACCGCAGTTTCATTCGCGGGCTGCTCGACGTCACCGACAACATCGTCGCCGGCCGGGTGGTTCCGCCGCCGCAGGTGCGGCGCCTGGATGGCGATGATCCATACCTGGTAGTAGCGGCCGATAAGGGCACGGCCACCTTCTCCGACATCGCCAACGCCATCTCGGCCGAATACGGCTTCTGGCTGGGCGATGCATTTGCCTCCGGCGGTTCCGCCGGCTATGACCACAAGAAAATGGCGATCACCGCCCGCGGCGCCTGGGAGTGCATCAAACGCCACTGCCGCGAGCTCGGCAGCGACATTCAACGCGAGCCGTTCACCGTGGCTGGAATCGGCGACATGTCCGGCGACGTGTTCGGAAACGGCATGCTGCTGTCACGCCAGATACGGCTGGTGGCCGCGTTCAATCATCAGCACGTGTTTCTCGATCCCAAGCCCAACGCCGAGCGCAGCTTCCGCGAGCGCGAGCGGCTGTTTCGTCTGCCGCGCTCGGGCTGGAATGATTACGATGTGCGCCTGCTGTCACGCGGCGGGGCCGTGTTCGAGCGCAGCGCCAAGAGCGTCACCCTGTCGCGCGAAGCGCAGGCACTGCTGGAATTGCCGCAGCGACGCGCCAGTCCGGTGGAGATCATCCGCGCCATCCTGTGCATGCGGGTGGACCTGCTGTGGAACGGCGGCATCGGCACCTACGTTAAGGCCTCGAACGAGCGCCACGGTGAGATCGGCGATCGCGCCAACGATGCGGTGCGCGTCGACGGCCGCCAGGTACGCGCCCGGGTGGTTGGCGAGGGCGGCAACCTGGGGTTCTCGCAGCGCGGACGCATCGAATATGCCGCCGCCGGCGGACGCATCAACACCGACTTCATCGACAATTCCGCCGGCGTCAACACCTCGGACGTCGAAGTGAATCTTAAGATCCTGCTCGATGCTCCCGACGGCAAGCCGCTGGCGCGAGTTCGCCGCAATCGTCTGCTCGCCAATGCCACCGATGAGGTCGCAGCGCTGGTATTGCGCAACAATTATCTGCAGAGTGAAGCCCTGAGCCTGATGGAACGGCGTGCGGTCGAGGACCTGGGAGAGCATCAGCGGCTGCTGCGCTGGCTCGAGCGCCACGGCGAGATCGACCGCGCGGTCGAATTCCTGCCGACCGACGAGGAGATGGAACAGCGCCGACGCGAGGGCCGCGGTCTGACGCGACCGGAGCTGGCACTGCTGTTCGCCTACGGCAAGATCGCACTCAATCATGCGCTCACCGAGACCGGCAGCGCCGCGGATCCGTATCTGGCGCGCGAACTACAACGTTATTTTCCGCAGGCGATGCAACGCCGGTTCCCGGAGCGCATCAAGCGCCATCGCCTGCGCAAGCAGATCATCATCACCGCGACCACCAACAGCATCGTGAATCGCGTCGGTCCGACACTGCTGATCCATTGCAGCGAAGCCAGCAACGCCAATGCGGCCGCGATTGCGCGTGCCTACACCATCGCGCGCGACAGCGCCGACCTGCGCGCGCTGTGGTCACAGATAGAGGCACTCGACGGACGCATCAAGCCGGCCGACCAGTACGATGCACTGCTCGAGACCAGCCGTTACCTGTCGCACTTCACGCTCTGGCTGTTGCAACAGCGGCGCGAGTACGACGCGGTAGGCGCGGCGGTGACGCGATTGCAGCCGGCGCTGCGCGAACTGGCCCAGGTGACGCCGGCTGCGCTGGAAGGCCTGGACCGCGAGCGCTACCTGGCACGCTGCCGCCGCTTCGTCGGCCAGGGATTTCCAGCGCGCCTGGCTGGAAGCCTGGCCGCACTGGAGCCGCTGCGCGTTGCCCCCGACCTGGTGGCACTGATGGCCAGTTCACGCTCCCGGGCCCGGGCGGTCGCGCGCGTCCATTTCGGACTTGGCGCCAGACTCGGTCTGGACTGGCTGCACGGCGCAATTGAACAGTTGCCCGCCAACGACAGCTGGCAGCGCACCGCGACGCTGCGGCTGCGCGACGCGGCACTGGCGGCGCATCTGCGCATCAGTGGCGCCGCGCTGCGTCACGATCGCGCGCGGCGCAGCGCGGCGACCTCGGCGGCAACGTCAACGCCGGCGAGCGATCCGGCACTGGAACGCTGGCAGCAGCTGCAGCGTGACCTGCGTGCACTGCCGGTACCGGATCTCGCCGCGCTCACGGTGGCGGTGCAGGCCTTGGAAAATCTGGCCGCCGGGCGCACGCACGATCTGGCCCGTCTGCTATAAAGCAGCGGCGTTCGGCCATCATTGACAGCGCAGGAGCGTGCCGTGCCCGTACCGATAAGACTCGTGCTGGTGCGCCATGGCCAGAGTATCTGGAACGTCGAAAACCTGTTCACCGGCTGGACCGACGTCGACCTGTCGGCACAGGGTTGCGAGGAGGCGCGACAGGCCGGCCGCGAGCTGGCGCGCGAAGGCATACAGCCGGAGGTGGTGTTCACCTCGGTGCTCACACGTGCCATCCGCACCCAGTGGCTGATGCTCGACGAGCTTGATCTGCTGTGGTTGCCGGTGCTGCGCAGCTGGCGGCTCAATGAGCGTCACTACGGCGCACTGCAGGGCCTGAACAAGGCGCAGACGGTCGAGCGTCACGGCGAGGCGCAGGTCAAGATCTGGCGGCGCAGCTACGACATCCCCCCACCGCCGCTGAATCTCGACGATCAGCGCCATCCGCGCTTCGACCGTCGCTACGCCGGTATCCCGGCTGCTGATCTGCCCGCCACCGAGTCACTCAAGGACACGCTGGCGCGGGTGCTGCCCTACTGGGAGCAAGCTATCGTGCCGGAACTCAAGCGCGGCCGGCAGGTGCTGGTGGTCGCACATGGCAACAGTCTGCGTGCGCTGGTGAAGATGCTGGACGGATTGTCGGAGCAGGCGGTGGTGGAACTCAATATTCCGACCGGCGTGCCGCTGCTGTACGAGTTCGACGAGGCGCTGCGGCCGCGCGCCAGCCGCTACCTGGGGGATCCGGAAGCCATCCGCGCCGCCGCCGAGGCAGTCCGCCGGCAGACGGAAAAGCCGCCTTAGTGCCGCTATTTACGCGACGGGTCGGTCATCCAGCCGTCGTAATAGCCGGCGAACTTCTGCGCCAGCGCACGAAAACGCTGCGAGAATTCCTGCATCTCGGTCACTGATATTCGCAGGTGCTTGCGCGCGTGCAGCGAATAGCCGCTGGCCGCCTCGCCGCTCATGATGCGGGTGTCGATGGCAAAGCCCTCCGGCTCCAGGGTGCTGCGCACCGACGCACAGGCGGCCTCGTCCGGCAGATTGAAGAAGAAATCGACCTCATAGGGGGTGAAGGGATTGCCGCCTGCCGCGCGCAGATTCTTCACCAGCCGCGCATCCCAGTCGTCGTGCGTCGACCGCGCACGAGCGGTGCGCAGCACCATGACGATACGCGCTATCGCCAGTAACGCCGCCAGCACCAATAATATGTATACCCACTGCATGGTCGATTTTTACCCGCAACACAAGCGCGCACCGCGGTCCGCGGCCGCTGGCACCCTATTCTTCCGGTGCGATGCAGACCTTGACACCCGAGAGCGCATCATTGAGCACGATCTGGCACGACAGGCGCGAATTACCACGGCGACTGACCAGATCCCCGAGCATATCGCTCTCATCCGACATCGGCGCCGGTAACCTCGCCACCCAGTCGGCGTCGACGTACACGTGACAGGTCGCGCACGAGCACATACCGCCGCAGATCGCGGCCACGCCATCGTCCATATCTCTGAGCGGCTCCATCAGCGTGGCGCCGTTGGGCGCTTCAAGCTCACGCTCGGTTCCATCCCGGTCAATCACTCGCACCAACGGCATGAGCACTCCTAGAAGCTCCAGGGCGCGCTAGTTTGCCGGCCGGGCCAGCGGGAAGCCAGCCCCCTCACGGCGGCTCGGCCTGCTCGCCGCGTGCCAGATGCCACAGCCAGCTCAGCGCACGGTAGATGAATACACGGGCCGACAAGTCCGCTGCCAGCGCTCTGGCATCCAGGCCCGCAGCCGCCGCCAGCTCGACGCGGTAGCGCTCGGCCGCGGGGTAATAGGCGAGCAGGCAGGCCACGTCCATCAGCGGGTCGCTGAGCTGCGCGTATTCCCAGTCGAGCAGCCACAAGCGCGATCCCTGCAGCAGGTTGCCCTGCCATAAATCCCCATGCACCACCGTCATGGCAGCGTGCCCGGTGCGCAGTTCCGCGCTCAACGCCTGCAAGCGCTGCAGCGGACGCTCGAGCTCAGCGGTGTGCGCGCCATCGATCTGCCGCACATAGGCCTGCGCCACGCGCCAGGGATCGAAGGCCTCGATGGCGGGAGGCGGCAGGCGGTGCAGCGCATACAGCCGCTCGCCCAGGCGTCGCAGCGCATCGAGGTTGCCGTAATCGGCGGCCTCCCAGAGCCTGCCCGGCAGAAATTCCATCACCAGCAGGCCGCGCTCTTCCGGCGCGGCAGCCACCAGCGCCGGCGCGATGCCGACCGCCGCGGCCGCACGATGTAGTATCAGCTCGCGCGCGCGATCGACCCCCGGCCGACGCCAGGCAGCCCCGTCGAGGCGCAGCACGAAGCGTCCGGCGGCGCTGTCAACCCGGTAAACCTCGTTGACCGTGCCACCGCCAAGGCGCTCGATGTGCTGCGCGCTCGCGCCCGCCGCAAGCCCCGGCACGCGCGCCAAAGCCCAAGCGGGCGGCCCGTTCAAGCCTGCTGCCGGCGGTACTGATGCAGCCATGCCCGAAATCCAATAGCGGCGATGACAAGGTAGGCGAGAAACAGTCCGCTGCTAGCCGGGTAGCCCTGGGCGAAAAACAGGTAGGCAGTGACCAGGTCCGCGACCATCCAATACAGCCAGTTCTCGAGCTTGATGCGTGCCACCATCCAGGTCGCCAGCAGACTGATCCAGGTGGTCAACGAGTCCAGGTGCGGCCACGCGGCGTGGGTCTCCCGTGCAAGCCAGTGCGCCGTCAGCAGGCTCAGCACCACGATCGCGCCCATCGCGGCCAGATGATAGTGCAGCGGCCAGCGTGTGATGCGCCCCCCCTCGTGCTGTTGCGAGCGTGTCCAGCTGTACCAGCCGTAGAAGGCCATCACCACGTAGTACCCCTGCAGCGTCGATTGCATCGGCAGATGCGCGCGCGCGGCCAGGTAGACATAGATTGCGGAGCTTAGCCCGCCGGCTATCCATCCCAGCCGCTGGCGCTTGAGAATCAACAGCACGTAGATCACGCCCAGCACAACTGCCAGGGCTTCGGGCGCGCTCGTTATGGCGAGCGCGCGCAGCAGCGAGTCGATCACGTACTCAATGGCCCGAGCACTTTCATGACGAACACCGCCTTGTCGTTGGCTTCGAAGGTGGCGCGCAGCTCGCGCACCAGCGTCGGCATCACCGCATCGTAGTCGCCGAACACCTGCGTACTCATGCTGTTGGTGACGATGCGCAGCCGCGCATCGGTATTCAGCCGGACGATGAAATCCCGGATCGGGGGAATGAAGTCCTGGTGCAGCGGGTACAGGCTGATCTCAACGCCAATGTCCATATTCAGTCCTCGTTGTGTGCAAGCAGGTAGCGCACGGTGACGCCCACGGTGCGTGGATCGCCGTTCTGGATGAAGCGCTGGTTCGGAAAATTGGGCGGCACGTCGCCGAAAAAGAAGCCCTGCACGGCATAGCGCTGGTCCAGCAGGTTGCGCGACCAGACACTGGTCTGCCAGCCGCCGCGCTGGTAGCCGATGCGCAGATTCACCAGTTGATAGGCCTGCGCGACCTGGTCCTGGCCGGCCGCGAAATAGAAGCCATCGGTGGCCGAGGTGTCGATGCGCGCGAACAGGCCGCTCGGGTGGGCGTAGGTCAGCGCGGCCGAGAACTGATACTCGGGCGCGAACGATTGCGCGCGACCGTCCAGTGCCAGCAGCGCCTGGCCGGGGCAGGCGATCGCCTGCGAGTCGTAGCCGAGATAACGGGTATGCAGCAGCGCGGCGCTGCCGGAGAGCTGCCAGCGCGCATTGAGCTGCCATTGGCCCTGGCTCTCCAGCCCGTAGTTCTCGCCATGTGAGGCATTCTGTGTGAAGAACACGAACGTGGCCGGATTATCCTGCTGCAGCTGGCAGGAACTGTAGACCTGCATGTTCTCGCGCCGCATGTAGAACACATCGGCCTGCCATTGCAGCGCCTTGTCGGCCGACTCGCGCTTCACGCCGCTCTCCAGGCTCCACAGGTACTCGGGCGCAAAGCGACGCTCGTCAGCCGGGATCTGGTTGCCGATATTGAAGCCGCCGCCCTTGTACCCGCGCGCCAGGGTCGCATACAGGCTCTGCTGCTGGCTGGTGCGCAGCGACCAGGACAGATTGCCGCCGTACATCGTGTTGCGCTCGTCGGGAAACGGCCGCTCGATGTCGGCGCTGTCCTGATAGTGAGCCAGGCGTTGCTCGGCGCGCACACCCAGGCTCAGGCTGGCGCGCTCACCGAAGGGCACGTCGAGCGATCCATAAAGGGCAGCGTTGGTGGCCTGGTAATCGCTGTGCAGCAGGTTGAAACCGGTGCCGAGGACCTCGTCATCCCAGGTGTCGAGCAGATTGTCGGATTCGGTCAGACGCATGAAATACGCCCCGGCCAGCCAGCGCACTCGTCCGAACAGCATGTGATCCGCATCGCCGATCAGACGCAGATCCTCGGCGATGGTGCTGCGCTCGCGCCGGTCCTGCTCGAAGTAGTCGTAGGGCGAGTAGTCGCAGCATGCCGCCCAGAACGCGTCGTTGCCCCAGTCCGCATCGAAGGAATAGACGATGTGCGAGTCCGCGGTGCTGGACACACTGCGCAGCTCGCCGAAACTGTCGCTGGTGAGCGTCAGCCGCAGCGACGCGCCGAGCGACTGCTGCGCATCGCGCCCGGGCTGATTCGACTGGGTCGTGAAGCTGTTGTTGATCGACCAGGCGTCGTAGCCGTTATTCAGGTCCACATCCATCAGCGCCAGGTCGGCCCGCAGCGCCGGGGTCAGCTGCCAGAAGAACTTGCCGCGCAGCGTGCCTTCATCGTAGCCGTTGGTATTGTCGCGCTGCAGGTAAGCGTTGAAGCGATAGCCGTTGCTGCGGTACTGCTGGGCGGCCAGGCGCCAGCCGGCCTGACCGTCGTCCAGGCTGGCGCCGAGCGCCACGCCGCCGGCGCGGGTCCCGTAGTCCCCGACCGTGGCCTCGCCCAGCAGCGAGAACTCCGGCGTCGGGTCCTCGGTGCGCACGTTGATAAGACCGGCCAGCGCGTTGGCGCCGTAGATCGTGCCCTGCGGACCGCGCAGCACCTCGATCTGCCGGGTATCGAACAGGGTCGCCGGCATGCCGACTCCTGAGAAGTCGATGTCGTCGATCAGCAATCCGACCGACGGGTTGGGAGCGCCCTGGTATTGCTCCACCTCACCGATGCCGCGCATCAGGAAAAAACGCGGCCTCGAGCTGCCGCTGGCCCAGCTCAGATTCGGGATCATCGCCAGCACATCCTCGAAATGCTGCACCCCCGCGGCCTGCAGCGTGGCGGCATCCAGCACCGTCACACTCTGCGGCAGATCGGCCGCGTTGCTGCCGCGCAGACTTGCGGTGACGACGATTTCCTGCAGCGAGTCATCGGCCGCCCCGATGCCGGACAGTACGGTAGACACCGCCGCCAGCGCCCACCAAACAGCGCGATGCGATTTCATTCCTGCTCCCTACGCCGGTACTAACCGGATCAGGTTCAACGGGTTCGCCGACAGTCGGCATCTCAGGTCCGTTCCGGACCACCCCAAGGTTTGCGCGACAAACTATCGAAGAAAGCGCGGACGATTGCAAGCGGCCGGTGAGGCTGCGCCGTTACAATCGATCTACCGGGAGCAAGACCATGGGCAACAGGATCCGCGTATTTCAAGTCGATGCATTTACCGCACGGCGCTTCAGCGGCAATCCGGCCGGTGTGGTGCTCGACGCCGACGCGCTATCGGCTGCCGACATGCAGGCGCTGGCACGCGAGCTCAACAATGGCGATACCGCATTTGCGTTGCGGCCGGACGCAGACGACCACGACCTGAGGCTGCGGTTCTTTACCCCGCGCCGGGAAGCGGCTTTCGTCGGCCACGCGACGCTCGCGGTGCATGCGGTGCTCGCGGTCCTGAAGCTCGAACCCAAACGCCGCCAGAAGCAGAGCAGCGGCATCATCGAAGTGGATTCGATCGCCGGCGCCTCCCCGCCTCGGATCGCGATTCATCTGGCGCCGCCGACACTGGGGCGCGTCCTCAACGAACCGGAGCTGTCGGCCGTGCTCGAGGCGCTGGGCCTGACGCGCGCCGACCTGGATGCGCGCTGCCCGCCGATGCTGGGCGGGGAAACAAGCACCCGGCTGCTGCTCGGGGTCGAACACGGCAGCACGCTGGCGCGCCTGCGGCCGGATATGGCGCGCTTGACCACGTTGTCGGAACAACTCGGCGCGCCGGGCTATTTTCTGTTTTCCTGCCGGCCGACGCTGGCCGACGTCTACACCGAGGCACGCATGTTCTGCCCGGCGCTTGGATTCCCGGAGGACCCGGTGAGCGGGAACGCCCATGCGATGCTCGGCGTCTATCTGCTGCATCAGGGCATCATCGGCCCGCCGCCGGCGGCAGCGCCGCGGGCTGCAGCGCCGCCAGTCAGTACGATTGAGTTCAGCGGTGCCCAAGGCCACCATATGGGCCGTCCCGGCCGCGTCACCGTGGCGCTGAACCTGGAGCGCGAAACACTCGAATCGGTAACCGTCGTCGGCGAGGCGGTGATCGTATTTGAGACCGCGCTCGAGTTTTAGGCGCCGGGCACGCTGCCTGGATCGCCCGCGGCATTATCTTTAGCATTGGCAGATGGCCAAGAGCGAGGAATGGGAACTGCCTGAGCCGCTGCGGCCGCAGCAGAGCCGATTCGGTTTCGACCTGGGCGCGGCCTACGCCTCGGTGGTGCTGGTGCACACCGAAGCCAGCGAAGACGGTTATACCGCCCAGTTTCTCGGCACCGAGCGGTTGGGCTCCGGGGTCGTGATCCGTAGCGCGGAACGCAAGCTGGTGCTGACCATCGGCTACCTGATCACTGAAGCCGAGTCGATCTGGCTCACGGCCCTCGATGGCAAAGTGGTCGAGGCCTGCCCGCTGGCATACGACCAGGTCAGCGGTTTTGGACTGGTGCTGCCGCTCGGTGTGCTCGACGCCCCGGCCATCGAGCGCGGGTCGGCCGCGTCGCTGGCGCTCGGCGACCGGGTACTGGTGGTGGGCCAGGGCGGCGAGCGTCATTCGCTCGAAGCGCAATTGATCGCCCGCCGCGAGTTCGCCGGTTACTGGGAATACCTGCTGGACGAGGCCTTATTCACCGCCCCGCCCCATCCGCAGTGGGGCGGTACGGCGCTGATCGGCACCGACGGGCTACTGCTGGGCATCGGTTCGCTGTTCGTGCAGGAATCGCTGGCGCAGGAAGGGTTTGATGCCAACATGTTCGTGCCGATAGATCTGCTCGAGCCGGTGCTCGAGGACATGATCGAGCTCGGCCGGCCGCGGCGCACACCGCGTCCCTGGCTGGGCCTGTGCACCGCCGAACAGGGCGACCACATCCTGGTCGCCGGCCTGACACGCGATGGGCCGGCGCACCGTGCCGGCGTGCGCCTCGGCGACATCATCGTCGAGGCCGCCGGACACCGTGTGACTTCGTTACCGCAGTTTTTCCGCAGCGTGTGGAACAGCGGTGCCGCCGGCGTCGACGTGGCACTAAAGCTCAAGCGTGACGGCGAGCCGGTGCAGGCGCTGCTGCGATCGGCCAATCGCGACGACTTCCTGAAAAAACCGCTCAGGCACTAGCCGGCCGCTTACTCGGGCAGCTGCGGACGCAGCATGGCGCGATAAGACTGCATGCGCGCGCGGTAATGCGCCGCAGCCTGGGCGATCATCGCGAGGTCGTTCACAGTCGCCTCGCGCACCAGCCTGGCCGGCGCGCCCATCATTACCGAGCCGTCGGGGATTTCGCGATCCGGCGCCACCAGTGAACCGGCGGCGATGATGCAGTGCCGGCCGATCCGGGCCCGATCGAGCACAATGGCGCCATTACCGATCAGCGATTCGTCGCCGACCAGGCAGCTGTGCAGCATCACCATGTGGCCGATGCTGACCTCACGCCCGAGTATCGTGGGCGAACCGGCGTCGGCATGGATGACGCTGCCATCCTGCACGTTGCTGCCGCTGCCGATCTCGATGCGCTCGTCGTCGGCGCGCAACACGCAGTTGAACCACAGGCTCGCGCCGGCGCCGAGTATCACCGATCCGATCACCTGCGCTCCGGGGGCGATGTAGAAATCATCACCCGCGGTCACCAGGCGCCGCTCACCCAGCGTGTAAATCCCCGAATTCATCGTCTCCCCCGCTGCCGGCCAGCTGGATCAACTGCCAGCGGCTCTCTGGCGTGCGCGCGGCGCACGCCGAGAATGCACCACAGCGCCTGCAAGGTCACCAGGCCGGCGAGCAGGAACGGCGCATTGACCCCCAGGTGCATGTAGGTCGGACCGGACGCGAACGGCGCGATTACGCGCGCCAGCGAGGTGCCCGCCTGGTAGGTACCCATGACCGCACCCCGGTTGTGTGGCTGCGCTTCGCGTGAGGCGAGCGCGGAAGCACTTGGGCCAAACAGGCCAACCCCGAGCCCACAGGCCATCAAACCGATGATCACCAGCGGCAGCGCGCCGCCGAGGGCGACGCTGCTGATTCCGGCAGCCAGGAAGACGATGCCGCCAATCGCAAGCCGCGTTTCGCCCAATCGCGGTACCAGTATCCGCATCAATCCGCCCTGCATGCCGACCGCGACGATAGCGAGCGCGAACAGCGCCATACCGACCGTGCGTGGACCGACGTGATAGCGCTGCATAGCCCAGATCGCAAAGATCGACTCCAGAGTCGACTGCGAAAACGTCACCAGCAGAGTGCCAAGTGTCAGCCAGCGCAGCGCCGGCAACATGCGCAGCAGCTGCCACGCGTGTGCTCGCCGGGGATTCGCCATGTGCGCTTGGCGGTGTTGCGCGGTGTTGCTCTCGGGCAGAATGAACAACACCAGCAGCATCGCCAGCACGCTCAGCGATGCCGACACCAGCGCCGGCCGCAGAAAACTCACCGTCTGCACCTGCTCGCCCGCCAGCGCGCCACCGATCGCCGGTCCGAGCATGAAACCAATGCCGATCGCCGCACCCACGGTACCCATGGTGGCGGCGCGATCGGCCGGCTTGCTGATATCGGAGGCATAGGCCATGGCCGCCGACAGGTTGCCAGCCATGGCGCCGGCCAGCGCTCGCGCCAGGAACAGTGCCGCAAGGGAATGCGCGAACGCCAGCATCACATAGGAAGCGCAGGCGCCGAGCATACTGGTGAGCAGAATCGGCCGTCGGCCCCAACGATCGCTCAGCCGTCCCCACAGCGGTGCGGCCAGCAGCTGGCTGGCCGAATAGATTCCAAGAATCCAGGTATTCAGGGTCGGCGTGGCCCCGAACTGCACCGCCATGTACGGAATCAGCGGGATCAGGATGCCGAATCCGAGCACATCGATCACACAGACGATGAACAGCGCCAGCAACGGCTTCAGTCTGCGGCGCGTCATGTGCCCTGGAGGATCAATGTCCGGGCACCAGCTGCTGTAGCTGCGAGGCCACGCCGCGCTGCATCGGCCGCTCGGACAGTGCCCGTATCACCAGGTTGGGCAGACGCGTCTCGTCCCACCAGGGCGAGGCGGCGGATTTGGAACCGAACAGCAGCGCCAGCCGCAGTGACGGAATCACCCACAGCCGCCAGCGTCCGGGCCCGCGAAGAAACAACAGGTCATCGGCGGCGAACGGCTCGGCGCCGCGCGCTGCTGCGGCGAGTTCGACGCCGAAGCCGGCCTTGCCGTCGGCGGACGTCGGGCGTCGCATGCGCTCCACCCAGCCCGGCGGCACCACCGCCTTGCCCTCGAAATTTCCGTCATTCAGCAGCACCATCGCGACCCGCAGCCAGTCCTGCAGGCGCGCATGGAAGCAACAGTCGGCCGGCGCGGCGGCACCGGCGGCGGGCAACGCGATCCAGGCGGCCGCTGCATTGAGCCGGCGCCACAGGCGCAGTGACAGGTAGTCGGGATAGCCCTGGCCGGTGCCGGCCTCGATCGCCGCGCGCAGGCGCGCGGCATCGAAACCGTTCAGCGATGGCATCGCCAGCTTGCCATCGTGCGCCGCAATTCCCGCGGCCAGGGCCAGCAACGACTGCGCGAAGGCACCGGAGTCGATCACGGTGTCGGCATCGAAGCCGTGGCCATAGCGCTCATAGACGACGTAGTCATGGCGCACCACGATCATCGCCTGCAGGCCGTCGGCCGCCGCATCGCGGCTGGCTGCCTCGAGCGCGGACGGCTCGAGATGTTCCTGCTGCGGCGGCACGCGCGGCAGACCGCCGGCATCGCCACCATTGACCATGGCGCGCGGGCCGGAGCCTTGCCGGTCGGCACTGCGCAGCCATAGAAGCGCCGCCAGCGCGAACAGTGCAACTCCGCCGACGCCGATCAGCGCGACTCGTAATCTCATGCTCTGCGCTTGGAGTGCGCGGCGCCCACCAGCCGCACCGGGCCGCAATAAACCACCCGCGAGCCGGCGAGCTCGAGCTCGTGCGTGGCGCCGCGCGGCCATTCATCACGATGATGCGTCGCTATCACTACGGTGACACCACATTCCCAGGTTCGCTGCACCAGCGTTCGCAGACTGGTGCGCGTGGCTGCGTCCACTCCCGCATGCGGCTCATCGAGCAACAGCATAGCAGGCTGCTGCACCAGTGCGCGCGCGAACAGCACGCGACGCAGCTGCCCATAGGACAGCTCGCGTATTGGTCGCGCGGCCAGCGCTGTCGCGGCCACAAGGCGCAGTGCGCGGATGGCACGAATTCGTTCCCTTGCGGTCAGGTTCGCATTCAGGCCGACGCTGGCATGCAGTCCCGAGGCAACCACCTGGTCGACAAGCAGAGAGCGCGGCTGCAGCGTTTGCAGCTCCGGGGTCACTAACCCGACGCGACGCTTGAACAGATCCAGCGGCACACCGCTGACAATGCCGGCACGGGCGATCGAGCCGCCGCTGGCCGCACTTAGATCGCCATGCAGCAGCTGAATAAAGCTCGACTTGCCACTGCCGTTAGCGCCGTGCACCACCCAGCAATCGCCGCGGTGAATCTGCAGCGTGACGTTGCGCAGAGCCACGACACCGTCGCGCCACACCGACGCACGGCGCAGCGCGACCAGCGCGTCGGCGGCGGCGTCGCCGGCCGCTGACGCAGGCGACGGCGGCGCGGTACGCGTCGTACGAGCCGCGAGCGGCGCGCCCAGTAGGCGCCGATTGCGTGCGTCCAGGCGGATTTGCCGGGTGATACGCCCGGCCTGCAGGCGGCACAGGTGAGTCGCGGACGCCGGAATATCTTCCGCGCGATGCGACGCCAGCACCCACGGCAGGGAGGATCGACTCAGCACGGAAAGACAATGCTGCACGCGCTCGCGATTGACGGCATCCAGGCCGTTGAACGGTTCATCCAGCAACAGCAGCTTCGGCCGCCATGCCAGCACACGCGCCAGCAGTACCAGGCGCCGCTCACCGTACGACAACGTCAGGAAACGACGGTGCGCGAGCGCCTCGATCCGCAGCCGGCGCAACAGCCGGCCGACTTGTTGCCGGGCCGCGGGCGTGAGCGCGGCGAGCGGAATATCGGTGCGATGCAGGCCGGTACCGACGATCGCCTCGACGCGATGATTCCATGCGTAGTGTTCATAACGGTCCTGCCGTTCCGCACCCAGGTAGGCAATTTCCTGCTTGATGCCGTACGGATCTTCGAAGCACTCGCCGCGAAAGTGGTAGCGCCGCGTCGGTGCGGCCGCCGGGCTCGGCCACACATCGCCGGCCAACAGTTTCAGCAGCTGGGTCTTGCCGGAACCGTTCGGGCCCATGAGCACCCAGCGCTGCCCGGGGCGAATGCGCCAGTCAATGCCGCGCAGCACCGGCTTGCCGGCCAACGCCAGGCGCACATGGCTCAGATCGACGCTGATGAACCGCGCGCGCCGGCGCGGGCGCTTGGCAGGCAAAGCCGCGGCATCCCCTGGGGTCTTTTATATCGACCTTCACTTTAGCATCGCAGGAGCGGCCGCAAGCTTCAGCGCCTCGAGCGTGGCGTTGGGGCAAAAAAAACGCTGCCGACATTCGGCGCCCACCGCGGGGGGTGTGAGATGAGCGCTACTGCCGGCAGCGTTGCCGTTGGCCTAATTAAGGCCGCACTTGCAGACGAAACCGCCTGTTGCCTTGAATAATGCAACCCATATGCCAGCCTTCATGGGGCGGCGCTCCCGGCGCCCGATTCAGCGCTGATATCCGCATATTACGTAGCATTATCAACTATTTATTATGTGCTCCGGGCCTGCTGGAGAGCCGACCAGCAGCTCCCGGCGGGAAGCTTCACCTTGAACCTCCACGGCGCAATTGGCGATGACAGCGCACCATTGCGGTGAATCGCAGTCGGCGGGCGCCGACAGCCGATAGCGCCGCCGACGGCGATCGGCCCGCGTGCGCCGCGCTCTATGCTGCCCCATCACAACATCGGCGGAGCCACCATGAGCGAGCACAGCGACAAGCGATCGGGCAAGGATCGCAAACCAGCGGCCAAAGATCCCGTCCAGGGCGAAGGTGATTACCAGGCGGCGCGCCGCTATCGACGCGAGGTCAGCGACTTCGTTTCCAAGAACGATATCGATGCACTGGCGCATGAGGCCGCGCCCACTTCAGCCAAGGAGGCCCGCGATCTGGCGCTGGCGGAAGAGCGGGGCCGCGACCGTTCCAAAGGCGATGATGCGGCGGATCCCGGGATCATGTATCCGGGACGCAAGCCCGAGCCCGGCCGCTGAGCGGGTCAGCGCATATCCTCAAGCGTAGCGCCGGCATGAGCCGCGGCACTCGCCACGCCTACGGCACGCTCGCGGCGCAGCATCTCATCGCGCAGGCTTGCGAGTTCCCCGGTGTGTCCCTGTTCGGCACTCATGATCTTCTCGAGCAGCTGGCGCGTCACGGGCTCGCGATCGCCCAGGTAGCGGATGATGTCGCGATAGGTGTCGATCGCGATGTGCTCGGCAATCAGGTCCTCTGCCAGCATATCCGTGAGCATTTCATCGTCGGCGAGCTCGAGTTCGCCCCGATCAGACGCGCTCGACGCATTGAGATTCGGCTGGCCGCCGAGTTCCACGATGTGCGCGGCGATCTGATCGGCGTGGCTCTGCTCTTCCTGCGCGCGCTTCATGAATTCATTCTTGCGTGCATCGGGCACGGCGTCGGCGGTCATGAGGCAATAGCGCCGATAGCGCACTACACAGGCAAGCTCGGTGGCGAGTGCTGCGTTCAGTAATCGAAATACCGCTTCGCGGTCGATGGCACGATCCGCGCCTGCGGCGCCCGCCGCTATGTGCTGGCGCGCGCGGCTGCGGATTTCCGCAACGCTACTCAGGAACGGGTGGATTCGATCCCACTGGGGATCGGCCAGATTTGCTGACATCGTTGCGCATCCTCGTTGCGGCAAACGTTAAATGGGATGAGCTCGCTATGAAGCATGGCATTGTCTATTGGGCTATATTGTCGGCAGTGCGCGCCATGCAATGTAGGAACCAGCTCACAGCGTACGAATCATGTTAGTTTCCGGTCGTGTAGCGCGCGCCGTTGCCCTGGCAATTGCCTTCCTGATGCTGGTGGCCCTGGTGGTCATCGCGGAAATCGGCCAAAGCGGACAGCGGCAGATCGACCGCATCATCAGTCTTTCGCAGCAGCGCCAGGTATTGCTGGCGGAATTGCTGACCGAGCTGTCCGACGCGGAAGCCGGCCAGCGCGGTTACCTGCTGACCAACGACGACAAGTACCTGCAGCCCTATCAGGCGGCGCGCGATCGAATCGAACCGACGCTCGATCAGCTGACCGATCTGTTCCGCGACAACGACCGGCTGCTGGTGAGCCGCGATCAGCGCGACGTGGTACGTCATTTGCGCGTCCTGGTCGGCGCCAAACTGGGCGAGCTCGCGGCTTCCCTGGCGCTCGACAGCTCGCAGGGGCCGGAGCAGGCGCTGGCGCTGGTGCGTACCGACCTCGGCAGCCGCACTATGGGCGAGATTCGCGATGCGGTCTCGAAGCTGCGTAACATGGAACGCGACGCGATCAGCGTGGCACTGGACCGCGCCGCCCGCCTGCAGCTGGTGTCGCGTGCGCTGATGGGCGGCGTGGTACTGCTCAATATCGCTTTGCTGATCCTGGCGGCGGCCCTGTGGGCACGCCAGGCGCGCCGTCGCGCCGAACTCACCGAACAGCTGGCGACCGAAAACGAGGAGCTGGAACGGCGGGTGCGGCGCCGCACGGCCGAGCTGTCGGCGCTCTCAAGCCACCTGCAGCAGCTGTCGGAGAAGGAAAAAGCGTCATTGGCGCGCGAGCTGCACGATGAGCTGGGTGGCCTGCTGATCGCGGCAAAGATGGATGTGTCCTGGCTGCAGAAGCGCCTGCCCGACAGCAACCCGGACGTCCAGTCGCGCTGGACACGGGTCAACAAGGTACTCGACGACGGCGTAGCCTTCAAACGCCGCACCGTTGAAAACCTGCACCCGACTCTGCTCGATAACATTGGCCTGGTGTCGGCACTTCGGTGGATCACACAGGAGACCTGTACCCGCGCCGGGCTGCATTACACCGAAGCCTATCCGGACTTTGATCTGCAGCTGATCGATGACGCCGCGATCATGGTCTTTCGGCTGGTGCAGGAATCGCTGATCAACATCGTCAAGCACGCGCGGGCGACCGAAGTGCGCGTCGAGGTCGCGGTGCAGCGCGATGAACTGATGATCCTGGTGGAAGACAACGGCGGCGGCATCGATGTCGATCGACGCGAAGCGCCCGCCTCGCACGGTCTGGCGACCATGCGCCATCGTGCGAGCAGTTTCGGCGGGACCTACGAAATCGAGTCGGCGACTCAGGGTGGCACCCGAGCGCGCGTGCGCCTGCCGCTGGCTGCCATCGTGCAGCATTCGGCCCCGCCCGCCATTGAACCGGCGGCGAGCATCCGCTAGCAGCCGGCGCCAGCGCCGCCAGCGCCGGCCAGTCAGTCAGTTCGCCGGACCCTGCGCGCCATCATCGTCGATGATGTCGGCGCCAATCTGCTGCAGCAGGGTCGGCAGGCGATCGAAGTCGCGCAGCTTGTCGAGGAAGTGCCGCGCTCCGAGCGCGGCCGCGGCGCGCCGATACTCGGCCAGGTCGTAATTGGTCAGCACGATGACGACCACTTTGCGGGCCGGGCTGCCGGGAATAGCGCGCAGCACCCCGAAGCCGGTGCCCTGGCGCAAATGTAGATCCAGCAATAGCACATCGATCGGGTGGCGCTGCAGTGCGGCAACCGCATCTGCCTCGCTGTCCACCGTGCCCGCCAGATGCACTCCCGGTACGCTCAACACCGTCTCGCGCAGCCGCTCGGCCAGCACGCGCGAGTCCTCGACCAGCAGCACCGACAGGTTGCGCGAGCTCATATGAGCAGAGTCAACAAACGATACGTGGGCATCCATGGGCCAGTCGATTAGTAGGGTACACGCTGCGAATTAGAATCGCGCAACCGGGCCGGCGCCATCGGAGGCGGCCTACACAGGCCCTCCTATTGGATGATTCCGTTCCTCAGGGCGTAGGTGGTGATGTCGGCGTTGGTGGTCAGGCTCATCTTTTCCAGAATTCGAGTGCGGTAGGTACTTACCGTCTTGACCGACAGGCACAGCTCATCGGCGATCGACGATACCGCTCGTCCCGTGGCAAGCTTGCAGAATATCTGGAATTCTCGCTCTGACAGTCGACGATGCAGCGGCTGATCGCTGTCCCCGTCCAGATCAGACAGCAGCAATTCCGCCAGATTGGCACTGACGTAGCGCCGCCCCTGCAGCACGGTACGCGTCGCCTTCAGCAGCTCTTCGGGGGCGCATTCCTTGGGCAGATATCCGCCCGCGCCGGCCTTCAGCACGTTGATGGCATATTGACGCTCCGGAAAGCCGCTGAGCACCAGCACCTTGGTTTCCGGATAGCTCGCGCGTATGTAACGCAGGATGTCGAGTCCGCTGCGATCCGGCATGTTGATGTCCAGGATTACCAGATCCCAGCTGCCGGCACGCAGCTTATCAAGCGTCTCATTGCCCGATGCGGCCTCACCGATCTCGGTGATGGTGCGATCGTCCACCAGGAACTGGCGCAACCCAGCCCGTACCATCGCGTGGTCATCCGCCAGCAATACCTTTGTCATTGAGTTAACCATCCCTATGGGAACTCACGCATTTCAGGCGTGGGTTTCCATGCCCTGCTGTTGTTGTCCGTAGATCGCCAGTTTGTTATACAGCGTTTTCAGGCTGCATCCCAGCGTCTTGGCCGCTCGATTCTTGTTGCCCGCCCAGTGCGCCAGCGTTGCCTCGATCAGCCACTGTTCCGCCTCCGCCAGCGATGATCCGATCGGCACGCAGATACCGTCGGTATCCTCGTGCGCCACCACATCCTCGCCGGCTATCGCATGCAGATTCATGGGCTGCAGTTTCAGCTCGTGCTCACACAGAATGTAGGCGCGCTCGACCGCATTCTTCAGCTCCCGCACGTTGCCCGGCCATCGATATTCACGCAATGTCTGCCGGGCGCCGCTGCTGAATACTTTCGCTGTGTCGTTGCGCGCGTTGATCTCGTTCAGGAAGTGCTCCGCGAGCAGTACCACGTCGTCGCCGCGCTCACGCAGCGGCGCCAGCGTGATCGGAAATACGGCCAGCCGATACAGCAAATCCTCTCGCAGGCTGCCGTCCCGGACCGCCTGTACCGGCGAGCGATTGGTCGCCGCGACCACGCGCACGTCGGTCTTGATCTCCTGCGTACCGCCGACCCGGAAAAAGCACCGTGTCTCCAGGAATCGAAGCAGCCGCGTCTGCATGTCGGCGCTCATCTCGGTAACCTCATCCAGGAACAGTGTTCCGCCGGAGGCGCGCTCGACCATGCCGGCGTGACTGCGTCCCGCGCCGGTGAAGCTGCCGCGTTCAAAGCCAAACAGCTCCGACTCGATCAGGGTCGGCGGCAAAGCGCCGCAGTTGATGCCTAGAAAGGGCCCGGAGCCGCGTGTGCTGCGCGCGTGAATTGCCTGCGCGACCAGTTCCTTGCCGGAGCCGCTTTCGCCGGAGATCAGTACTGTGGCGTCGGTGGGAGCCACCTTATCCACCAGATCGCGGATGGCCTGCATAGCGGCCGAGCCACCAACCATCCAATTTGCCATTTCATTCATTCAAGTCTCCAGCGAATAGACAGCCGACGGTGAAACCGAACCGTTGCGCTACTTGTAACCACTGGCGCCGCTTGGCTGCACCAGCCCCGGACTATGATGTTGTGGGACCATGAAAAATTTTCTGTAAGTGTTTGTCCTACATAGAAGGTAGACCCATCGGAGTACCAGCCAGGCTCGCACTGTGTCGCGCGCGCAACGCCGAGGCGGCGGCATCCGGGGTAACGGGCCAGGAATGTCGCGCTGGAACAAATCGATGCCGCAAAATGGTCGGTCGGGCGCCTGACGCCTGCCCATACTTGTATATTGTGGCAGGAGGTCGACGTCGATGGATGACCAGCAAGCGCTATCGTCGCGTCGCAACCGCGGCGGCGGACGCGAGGCCAAGCGCGCCGCGCGCGCCGCGCGCACAGCCGTCACCATTCCCTACATCACGCGCGCGCTGCCTTACTACGAGGTCCTCGATGAGCAGGGCCTGGTCACCATAGAACGCAACGCCGATACGATCCTGGAGGAGATTGGCATCGACTTCCGTGACGACGCCGAGTCGCTCGAGCTGTGGAAGACGGCCGGGGCCGACG
>Ga0302181_10000188_pt1 | contig 56255 bp, 59 predicted proteins | sample I_Palsa_E3_3_FD_198786 | JGI IMG/M metagenome (GOLD analysis project Ga0302181, IMG submission 198786) | Peat permafrost microbial communities from Stordalen Mire near Abisko, Sweden - I_Palsa_E3_3 | ecosystem: Environmental > Terrestrial > Soil > Palsa > Peat permafrost | place: Sweden...
CCAATGCTCACCTCGAGGGGAAGAAAGCGACCTGCGCCGCGACCGACGAGGGCAATTCGCAAAGTGGTCATCTCGTGGCGGGAGCGAAGACGAGCAAGACCACAACCACGACGACCACCACGACCAGCCATTCCACCGCACCCACGGCGCCCCAGAAGGCACCGGTCTTCATGGCCAGCAAGACGGACCTGCCCGCCCTGGGTCGGGCCCCGGACTTCACCGGGATCACGGCGTGGTTCAACACACCCGGGAACAAGCCGCTCACACTGAGTCAACTGCGCGGCAAGGTGGTGTTGATCGATTTCTGGACGTACTCCTGCATCAACTGCCAGCGCGCCCTGCCCCACGTCGAGGGTTGGTACAACGACTACAAGAAGGACGGTTTGGTCGTGGTGGGCGTGTCGGCTCCGGAATTCGCCTTCGAGCACGTGGTCTCGAACGTCGAGAGTGCCGCCAGCAGCCTCGGCATCGACTATCCCGTCGCCGTGGACGACAACCTCGCGACTTGGGACGCCTACAACAACGAGTACTGGCCGGCGGAATACCTCATCGACCCCACGGGCATTGTGCGCGCCTATGACTTCGGGGAAGGCGGCTACGGCAGCATGGAAGACAACATCAGGATGCTGCTCGCCGCCAACGGGGTCACCGACCTCCCGCCCCGCACCGATGTCCCCGACAAGACACCTACGAACGACCTGACGCCAGAGAGCTACGTCGGCGACGACCGGCTGAACAATGCGGTCGGGACTGCCGTTGTCCCCAACAAGGCGATCGTGTACCACCCGCCGTCGACCATTCCCTCCAACAGCCTTGCCTTCGGCGGTACGTGGACGGAGCACAGCGAGGAGGCAACGGCCGGCAACGACGCCACGCTCGGCCTGCAGTTCACTGCCGACGACGTCTATCTCGTGATGAGTGGCGATGGCACGGTCGGGGTGTCCTACAACGGCAAACCGTTGAAGACGGTGACGGTCTCGGGAATCCCCAAGCTCTACACGCTGTTCTCGGGCGATGTGTTGCAAACCGGCACGCTGACGCTGACGATGTCGCCCGGGCTGCAGGCCTACGACTTCACATTCGGGTGACACGTACCCCGACCTGCCTCTCGGTTCGCTGCGCCTCATGTGGGTATGAACAGTGAACGACAAAAGAGGAGGCACCCACTATGGGACTCGAGGACAAGGCACACAACACCGCAGACACCGCGAAGGGCAAGGCGAAGGACGTAGTCGGTCGCGTGTCGGGCGACAAGGACTTGGAGAACGAGGGGAAGGCCGACCAGGTCGTCGGTAACCTCAAGCAGGCGGGCGAGAAGGTCAAGGACGCCGTGAGCAGCGCCGTCCGCGACAAGAAGTAGCGCACCGAGAACAGCACCGACCTGGCGGCGAACCGCCAGGTCGGTGCTGGGGCGCGAAGCAGCAGGTCACAGGGGAAAAACCGATAACTGGCGGAAGCGGAAAGCAAGCGGGTGCAGGCGGAAGAGCAAACCCCCGATCAGTTGATGGCGCGCTTCTTGCCGGCCCAGTAGGGAGTGCGCAACTCGCGCTTGAGGATCTTGCCCGAAGGATTGCGCGGCAGCGCGTCGACAGCCTCGACCGACGTCGGGCACTTGTAGTGCGCCAGTGTGGCGCGGCAGTGCGCAATGACAGCGGCCTCGTCCAACGTCTCTCCCGGGCCGAGCACGACGATCGCTTTGACCGTCTCCCCCCACTTCGGGTCCGGGACGCCGATCACGGCGGCGTCGACGAGGGCCGGATGCGAGAGCAGGACGTTCTCGACCTCGGCCGGGTAGACGTTCTCACCGCCGCTCACCACCATGTCCTTGATCCGATCGTGCAAGTATAGGTAGCCGTCGGCATCGAAGTAGCCCGCGTCGCCGGTGCGGAGCCAGCCGTCGGCGTCGATGGTGGCCGCCGTCTCCTCGGGCTTTCGCCAATAGCCGGCCATGTTGTACGGCGAACGTGTCCAGACCTCCCCCACCGCGCCCAGGGTCACGTCCTGTCCGCTGGCGGGGTCGACCAGTCGCAACGCGACGGACTCGTGAGGCTTGCCAGCCGAGCGCAAGAGGCCGCGCCGCAGCCCGTCGGGATCATGGTCCTCGAAGGACAACGCCGTGATGGCACCCGTGGTCTCGGTCATCCCGTAGACCTGGCAGAACCCGCATCCGAAGGCCTTCATGCACTTGACCAGGACATCTTCGGAAATGGGGGAAGCGCCGTAGAAGATGAGGCGCAGGCTCGAGAGGTCGGTTTCCTGCAACGACGGAGTAGCCAGGACGAGCATCAGCACGGCGGGGACGACGAACATCTCAGTGATCCGCTCGACCGCGATCAACTCCAGCAACACGCTCGGATCGACGTCGCGCAGAATGACCGACCGACCGCCCCGGGACATCGCACACAGCGCCCAGCCGGACCCTCCGATGTGAAAGAGCGGCATGGCCACCAGGCTCACCGTGTCCTCGCCGATGTGGAAAGTGATGCCGGCCTCAGAGATGGCGGTCGCAAGGTTGGCGTTGGTGAGCATCACGCCTTTGGGCAAACCAGTCGTCCCGGATGTGTAGAGCTGCATGCTCACTTCGTCGGGTGCTCCGACGTGGCCGGGATCCTCCGTCGGGCTGCCGTCGATCCACGCGTCAAAGGACACGATTCGTGCATCCGTCGAAATGAATTCGGTTCCACCGATGAGCACAATGCGGTCGACGGCCGGCAGACCACTCTTCATGTCCGCCAGCGCGGGGAGGTAGTCAGCGTGGATGATCAACACCGATGCCGCCGAGTCGTCGATGATGGCGGCCATTTCGCGCGGCGCGAGCCGCCAGTTGACCGCGACATTCACCGCGCCGATCAGCGCGCCGCCAAACAGGAAGTCGAAGTACGCGATGCCGTTTCGGTCCAGAAAGGCGATCCGGTCACCGGCTCCGAGGCCGTCCCGCTGCGCGGCTTGTGCCACGCGACAGGCAACTGCGAACTCTTCGGCCCAGGTGCGACGCTCCTCACCTTGCACCAGCATCTCGTCGGTCGGTCGCTGGGCCGCCAAGTGGCGGAGCAATCCCGCCACGGTGAAGCGGTCCGGTTCAGTGAGAGTGACGCTCGATGCCACCCATGGCCTCCTCGTCGTGATCCTTCGGCACGGGACCCTACGCAGTGCCGAGACGGCCGTGCGGAATGGGGTCCGGACCGATTTGGGCATCTTGAGGATGAGCGTTATTACTGGTCAGGCGCTTTTTCCGGAAATTAAGGACATATTTACATCTCCTATTCACCTAAATGCGGCCTTCCGACCAGGGGCTTTGTGATTTCCATCACAAGGAAATCGTCAGAACTACCAGGTCAGAGCGGTGAAAGCGCCAATGAGACGGGTTCGAGTAGTGATCCTGTAGATTGCAGAACGCAAATCCGGATTGGCCTTTCGAATGCATGCTGTGAGCAGGAGTTCCAGCGGCACACGAAAAGCAACAGCGGATCCGGAGTGTCCAGACTGAACGAGCTCCCGACGCGACTACCTACAGGCGGGTCGGGGGGATGAATTGAGGAAGACACCCAGGACCAATCCAGGGGCTGTACACAACCGGCCGCACACCCTGCGGCGACGAGCCAGAACGGACGATGCCTCCACGCTCTCCGTTCGGGGCGCGAATGCGATGGCCGGAGCCCGCCCACACCGAGCAGAGCCTGGCGCGCCTGGCGCGCCCGACGAAGGGAGGTGCCGTGCGGATCCGCATTGCACTAGCGACGGCGACAGCCGTCATAGCTTCACTCGCGATCTTTTTCGCGTTCTTCAGCAGTACCCCCGCGGCTTCGGCACGGACGACCCGCCACGAGGCGAGCAGCCAAGACCGGACCGTGAAGATCGATGACAAGTTGATGTCGTATTCCCAGGCGCGGAACGTCGCCCAGATGGTGGATTTCTACAACGCCGTCGAACTGCGACAAGAGGAGACGTACCTCGAGGAGGTCGCCTACCTGAAGTCGCTCGCGGCAGCACAGCAAGCTGCCGCGGCGCAGGCTGCCGTCGTGGCACGAACAGCGGCAGCTACTGCCGCAAGGGCCCAAGCCGTCGCGGCAGCGGCGCCCGCACCGGCGGCAGCGCCAGCGCCCGCCGGCGGTGTCTCGGATGCCACCAGCACCGACACGGCAGATTGGGCCTGCATCCGCCAACACGAGTCCAACGACAATTACGCAGTGGGAAACGGCGGCGCCTACCAGTTCGAGTTCGGAACGTGGACCGCCCTCACGGGGTTGCCCTCGCCTGCCGAGGACTACGCGCCCGCAGTACAGGATGCCGCCGCCCTGAAGCTTTACTCGCAGCGCGGCTGGGAGCCGTGGAGCACCCGCTACGTCTGCGGGCTGTGAGGACCCGACCGTAGAGACTCCCCGGTCTTCCGGGACCCGAACGAAGGACAACGACACCGAGCAACCACTGCAAAGGGCTACACACAACCGGTCGCACACCCTGCGGCAACCATCAGCCAGAACGGACGATGCCTTCACGCTCGCCGTTCGGGGCGCGAATGCAATGGCCGGAGCCCGCCCACACCGAGCAGAGCCTGGCGCGCCGAAAGCGCGCCGGACGAAGGGAGGTGCCGTGCGGATCCGCATTGCACTCGCGACGGCAGTGGCCGTCAATGCTATTGCTGTTTCAGCTGTATTCACATCGCCGTCCAACGGCGATCCTGCCTCGGCGCAGGCGGCCCGCCACGAGGCGGTCAGCTCGCACCAAGGCGACGACGCGCGCCAAGAGGTACGCATCAACGACAAGTTGATGTCTTACTCCCAGGCGCGCAAGGTTGCGCAGGAAGTCGCCTACGCCAACGCAGTCCAGGCGGCCCAACAGGCCACCTTCTACAACGATCTGACCTGGTTCAAGGCGGTCGCAGCCCAGGAGAACACCATTCCGGCGTCATGGATGCCGACGGCCATCTGCGAAGAGGGTGGCAACGACAACCCGTATGCCGGATACTTCGGGATCCTCGAGTGGAATGGCTTCGATGGCTACCCGACCGCCGGCGGCGCTCCGGCGTCAGTCCAGCTGGCCTGGGAAGCGGCACACGGTCAGGGCCCTCCCGACGCGCCCGGGGAGTGCCACAGCTACTGAGTCAGCCTTTACCCCGCTTCGAACATGGCCGTCACCTGCGCCATGTCGAAGTAGTCCCGCCATGCGGTGATCTTCCCGTCAACGACGTGGAAGGCACCCATGACGGGCAGGGGGGCGGACGTTCCCTTGATGGTGAAGACGTCCGTCCTCTCGGTCAGCACGGTGGCCCCATCGCTCGCCAGGTGATGGATCTGGAATTCCAGTGCATCGCACATCCCGAGGAACATGTCGATGACCGCCATGGTGGCCTCGATCCCCTCGGCCGGGTCCATCGGGATGTTGTGATACACCACGTCGTCAGCGAAGAAGGCCCGCAGCAGCTCGGGATCCCGCGTGCTCGCCGCGGCACAGAAATCCCTTACGACCTGTTCGGCGTTGGGCATCGGCCCTCCTCTTGTCGTTGACCGGCCCGCCCACGCTACCCAACCGTCGGGCATGATGACGTGGTGATGGCGGCGGCGAAACGGGTTGCAGTACTGGCACCGATGCAGCCCGAACTCAAAGCCATCGTGAAGTCCTTCGGGCTTCCGGCGGCATCGGGCGACGCAGTGTTCTCGCACTCCGGTACGGTGGGCGCGTGGTGGGTCGGCGTGCTGGTGACAGGCATGGGTCCCACTCTCGCCAGCGAGGCGACCCGTCGGGCGCTGTCGACCGGATCGATCGACCACGTGATGGTGATCGGCATCGCCGGCGGGCTCGACCCGGCGCTCCCCATTGGCTCGCTCATAGTGCCCGAACGGGTCCAGCTCTATCCCGATGGACCCGTGCTTCACGCCCACCCGATCCCGCCGCGACAGGCCGCGGGATCGTTGATGACCACTGACGGTCTGCTGGACGACGACGAAGCATGGCGCCCCATCCTCGAAAAGGGGTTCGGTGCGGTCGACATGGAGGCATCCGGAGTGGCCGAAGTCTGCGAGGCCGCAGGCGTCGCCTGGTCGGTGTATCGGGGCATCAGCGATCGACCCGACGAGCACATCGTGGACCAGGCCGTCTTCTCCCTCAGCAGGCCGGACGGGTCGGCCGACCCGGTGGCGGTAGCCAAGTACCTGGCCCGGGATCCCCGCCGCGCCAAGGCACTGGCGCACCTCAACAAGTGCATGCAGCTCGCGGCGCGCACAGCGGCGGACGCCGCCTTCGCCGATCTGTCCGGCGCTTAGCCGGCCTCGTCAGCGGTCGGGCGATCTCTCGCCTCCTGCCGACGGGCGATCACGTGCAAGTCGATGTCGTTCTCGGACGCCATGCGCAGAATCTGCTGTACGACCGATCCTCGGGTCATCGACTGCCAGCGGGTCAGGCGCGAAGTCCCGATCACGATTTGGGTGATCTGCTGCTCCACCGCGGCGGCGAAGATCGTCTTTGCCACGTCGTCCCCTTCTGCTGTCTGCCAGGTACCGCCGACCGCCTTCACCAACTCCTCGAGCTCGGCCGTGCTGGCCTGGTTCGCGTCGGCATCGCCGGACACGACGTGGATCGCCACGAGGGGAGCCTTGACCCGGGCCGCAATGCGGGCCGCCCGCCTGATCACCGAGGCGTTCCCCGGCGCCCCGGTGACTGCCACCATGATGCGTTCGGTCGTCTCCCACAGCTCCCCGCCCGCTCCTTTCGAACGCAGGTACTCGAGGAGCTCCTCCTCTGTCTCGTCGGCGACGAAACGCAGCGACAGCTCGCGCAGAGCGGCCAGGTTCTCGGCGCGAAAGAAACCGTTCAGGGCCGCTGGCACTTTGTTCTCGGGGTAGATGTTGCCGTGCAGCATGCGGCGACGGAGCTGGTCGGCTGAGGAATCGATCAGCTCGATCTGGTCCGCCCGCCGGACCACCCAGTCGGGGACTCGCTCGCGCACGCCGACACCGGTGATCCGTTCCACCGCGTCCGCCACCGATTCGATGTGTTGAATATTGACCGTCGTGATCACCGCGATACCCGCGTCGAGGATCTCGAGGACGTCTTCCCAACGCTTCTCGTGGCGACCCGAATCGGGCACATTGGTGTGCGCCAACTCATCGATCAACACGACTTTGGGCTGACGGGCCAGCACGGCGTCGACATCCAGTTCCTCCCAGTCGGCGTCGCGGTACTGCACGTGCTTGCGTGGCACGACCGGAAGGTCCCGGATCTGCTCGACGGTGTGGGGCCGCTTGTGTGTCTCGACGAATCCAACAACGACGTCTGCGCCGCGCTGGAATCGTCGCCAGCCCTCGTCGAGCATGGCGCAGGTCTTGCCGACTCCGGCCGCCGCGCCGAGGTAGACACGGAACTTGCCGGTCGGGCGTACGCCCTCGTCCTCACCGGTGCTCGTGGTCATCTCCACCTCGCATCGCCTGAACCCACCAAGGCGTCGGTACACTCAAAAGACGCTCCGAAGAACGGAATCCTGTGAAGCACGTCAGACCAAGCGGGCTGGGTACCAGGGGAACGTACCAGCGAATGACATTGGGGATCGTCGTCACCCTGGCCGCCTTGGGCGCACTCCTTGGCGTGCTGCTTCCCTTCCGGCCCCATCTGAGCATCGCCATACCGGCGTTGGTGTTCGTGGTGCCCGCACTGGTCGGCGTGGTCATCGGCGGCTTCGTGCCCGGCGTCGTCGGCGCCCTCGCGGGCTTCCTCGTTTACGACCTCTTCTTCCTGCCTCCCTACAACACGCTGACCGTCCGCTCGCCCCAGAATTGGATTGCCCTCGCCGTCTACGCGGTGGTCGTCCTGATCGTCTCCCAGGTCGTGGCCAAGCTGCGGAGCGCCCGAGAGGAGGCGGAGCGCCGCACCCAGGAGTCGGAACGGCTCTACGAACTGTCGCAAGCGCTCATCGGCGATCTCACACTGTCGGAGCTGCTGACGCACATGGTCGCGACGGTGCAGTCCGTCTTCGTGCCGCGCTGGACGGCGTTGGTGTTGCCCAACGGTGACGCCGCTACTGGAGCGTCGGGTGCGGCAATTCGGGTCGCCGCGAGCGCCGGCCAGCCCATGACTGAGGGGGATGTGGATTCGGTTACGTCGGGGGGCGGCCAGGCCCGGTCGCTCGGGTTGCTCGAAGACGCCAACCCACGGCGGGTGTCGGTCGCGCTCGTGGTGAGCCACCGACCCGTCGGCATGCTGGTGCTCCAGGACGTGCAGCTGGTAGAGCGCGAGCGGAGCCTGCTCGGGACGTTCGCCAACCAGGCGGCCCTGGCCATCGATCGGGCCCAACTGAGCGAGCAGGCCTTGCGGGCCCGCCTGCTCGAGGAGATCGACCGTTGGCGTCGGGCCCTGATGGGAGCGGCGTCGCACGACCTCCGGACCCCTCTGGCCTCCATCAAGACCGCCGTGTCGAGCATGCGCCAGGTCGACAGCCGCCTTACCCCGGAGAACCGGGCGGAACTGCTGGAGCTCATCGAACTGCAGTCGGATCGCCTGGCCCGGCTGGTGTCCAACCTGCTCGACATGACCCGCCTGGAGGCGGGCGCGCTCGAGCTCAGACCGACGACCATCCGCTTCACGGACCTGGTCGACGAGACCCTCGCCCTGCTGGGTGGCATCGTGTCGCCCGCCCGAGTCAGGGTCGAGGCAGCCGCCGACCTGCCCCTGCTCTGCCTCGATCCCGTCCTGCTGAGCCAGGTCCTGGCGAACGTGCTCGAGAACGCAGACCGCCTCTCTCCCGCCGACAGTCCCATCCGCGTGACGGCGCGACGCGCCCCCGGGCAGCCATCCGTCGTCGAGATCGCGGTGGCCGACAACGGACCCGGCATTGCGCGGGAGGACCGCGAGAGCGTCTTCGAGATGTTCAGCCAGAACGGCGGCGGTGGCAGAGCCGGGCTGGGACTCGCCATCGCCAAGGCCTTTGTCGAGGCGCACGGCGGCCTTATCTGGATCGACCCTGACGCGGCCAGCGGTGCCCGGATCATCTTCACCGTCCCGGCGGAGACCCTTGTCGCGGCGAGGGCCTGAGGGGTTGCCATGACCAAAGTGCTCGTCGTCGACGACGATCCGTCGCTGCTCAAGGTCCTGCGGATCGGCCTGACGGCCCGAGGGGACGACGTTCTGGTTGCCCGCTCGGGCGCGGAGGCCGTCAACCAGGTCGCACTGGCGGCGCCGGACCTCGTCGTCCTCGATCTGGGTCTGCCGGACCTCGACGGCCTGGAGGTCTGCCGCCGCGTCCGGGCATTCTCGGACGTCCCCATCGTGGTCCTGTCCGCCTATGGCGACGAGCACCGCAAGGTCGAAGCGCTCGACAGCGGCGCTGACGACTTCGTGACGAAGCCCTTCGGCATGGCGGAGCTCGAGGCGCGGCTCCGGGTGGCGCTGCGCCACGCTGCGGCCCGGAGCGACGGAAGCGAGAGGTCCTCCACTTTGGAGGTGGGTGATCTGGACATCGACCTCGTCCACCACATGGCGAACCTGTCCGGTGCGTCGCTGCAGCTGACGGCGAAGGAGTTCGATCTGCTGGCTTACTTGGCGCGCCACGCCGGCAAGGTGTGCACCCACCACATGATCCTCAAGGATGTCTGGGGCCCGGGCTACGGCGCCGAGTCCAATTACGTGCGCGTCTATACCCACCGGCTGCGCAAGAAGATGGGCGACGAAGAGGGGCGGTTGCTCAGGACCGTGCCCGGCGTCGGCTACCAGTTGGTGGCCGACGCTCACGAGGCCGCGAACGAGTAGAGCGGATTTCGCATCAGGAGCACACCACGCTCCGATGCCGTCGTGCCCCCGGCGACTACGCGGCGTCCCGCGGCCATCCCCGGCACCCTGGCGCGGCCCATGAAACAAAGGATCAGTGCACCCGTACCGTCGGCCAGGACGCCATCGGTACGAACCCAGGGCCTCTCGTAAGAGGTGACCGATTGGATGTCGCCGGCCACGACCGCCCGCTGTCGCAGCACCAACGCCGCAACGGCGGCAGGCCCGTCGCTCACGTCTTGAGCTTGGCCAGGGCCTCGTTGAGCTGCAGCACGTCGATGTACGACGTGCCCATGAAGCCGAGTTCAGCCCCCTGTGTCTGGCTGATGATCAGGTTCCTCAGCGCGGGAGCCGAGAGCCCGGTGGCCCGGGACACCATGGGGATCTGGACCAGAGCGTCCTGCTGGCTGATATCCGGGTCGTACCCGCTGCCCGAGGTCGTGACCAGGTCCGGTGTTGGGTTGACCCCCCGAGCCTTCCAGTAGGCCACCAACTGCTTCGTGTTCTGGAGCAGCACCTTGGAGCGGGGGCCGAGGTTGCTGGCGCCCGACTCCCCTGGGTTCAACACGCCGGGCTTGCCGGGAATGTTGTTCGCCGCGAGCGGGTTGTCGCCGCCTGCGGCTACGGGGTTCGACGAACCGGCGTACGGACCGACGGCATCAGGTCGTCCTTGGAACACGCACGTGCCGAGCCGATGACCCGGGCAGGGCGTCTGGGACCAGTTTTGCCCGATCAGGGTCGACCCGTTGGCGGTAATCGATCCATCGGCCTGGTGCTTGAAGAGCAGCTGGGACACGCCCGTGCCGAGAAAGGCGTAGGCGAACGTCAAGACGACTGCCACCACGACGAGGACCACGGAACGGCGGATATGGACGAGGAGCATCAGAGGGACTCCATCAGTAGGCGTGTAGCGCGACGAGGATGAGATCGATGAGTTTGATGCCGGCGAACGGGACGACGAGCCCGCCCACGCCGTAGATCCACACGTTCCGCCGCAGAATGGCCGCCGAACCTGCAGCGCGGAATTTGACGCCCCGGAGCGCCAAAGGGATCAGCGCCACGATGACGAGCGCGTTGAAGATGACGGCGGAGAGCACCGCGCTCTGCGGGCTGTGCAGCTTCATGATGTTGAGGGGCTCGAGCTGTGGGTAGGTCGTGATGAACAGCGCGGGGATGATGGCGAAGTACTTGGCCACGTCGTTGGCGATGGAGAACGTGGTCAGCGACCCCCGGGTGATGAGCAACTGCTTGCCGATCTCCACGACATCGATGAGCTTGGTGGGGTTGGAGTCGAGGTCGACCATGTTGCCGGCTTCCTTGGCGGCCGTCGTCCCGGTGTTCATGGCCACGCCCACGTCGGCCTGGGCCAGGGCTGGGGCGTCGTTGGTCCCGTCTCCCGTCATGGCGACCAACTTGCCGCCCTCTTGCTCCTGCTTGATGAGGGCCAGCTTCGCCTCAGGGGTGGCCTCGGCGAGGAAGTCGTCGACGCCGGCTTCCTGTGCGATGGTCGCCGCTGTCAGCGGGTTGTCGCCGGTGATCATCACCGTACGGATGCCCATGGAGCGCATCTCCGCGAACTTCTCCTGGATACCCTCCTTCACCACGTCCTTCAGCTCGATGACGCCGAGAATGACGGGACCGTCGGCGACCACCAGCGGTGTGGAGCCTGCCCGGGACACTCGCTCCACAATGGGGTCGAGATCGTCGGGCACGGTCCCGCCCTGCGCGGCGACCCATTGCTTGACCGAGTCCGCCGCACCCTTGCGGATCTGACGGCCTTCGAAGTCGAGCCCGGACATGCGGGTCGTCGCCGAGAAGGGCACGAACTCATGCGGGCCCGAGAGCTCGCGCTCTCGAATGCCGAAGCGCTCCTTCGCCAGCACCACGATGGAGCGCCCCTCGGGCGTCTCGTCGGCCAGCGAGGCCAGCTGGGCCGCGCTCGCCACCTCCTCCTCGGTATGCCCGCCGACAGGGAAGAACCCCGACGCCATCCGGTTGCCCATGGTGATGGTGCCGGTCTTGTCGAGAAGAAGGGTCTGCACGTCGCCGGCGGCCTCCACCGCCCGGCCGCTCATGGCGAGCACGTTCTTCTGGACGAGGCGGTCCATGCCGGCGATCCCGATGGCCGAGAGCAGAGCGCCGATGGTGGTCGGGATCAGGCAGACCAAGAGGGCGACCAGGATCACCACCGAGACCGCGGTGCCCGCGTAAATACCGAACGCCTCGAGCGAGACGACCACGGGGATGAAGATGATGGTGAGCACGGCCAGCAGGATCGTCAGGGCGATCTCGTTCGGGGTCTTCTGCCGGTTGGCCCCCTCGACCAGCGTGATCATCCGGTCCAGGAAGGTGTCACCGCGCTCCGCCGTGATGCGGACCACGATCCGGTCCGAGAGGACCCTGGTACCCCCGGTGACGGCCGAACGGTCGCCGCCCGACTCGCGGATGACCGGAGCCGACTCACCGGTGATGGCCGATTCGTCGACCGAGGCGATGCCCTCGATGATTTCGCCGTCGGAGGGGATGAGGTCGTTGGCCTCGCAGACGACGATGTCGCCCTTGTTCAACTCCGCGGCAGCGACCAGTTCCTCGGTGCCGTCGGGTCGCAGCCGACGTGCCTCGGTCTCCGAGCGCATTTTGCGCAGCGTGTCCGCCTGGGCCTTGCCTCGACCTTCGGCCATGCCCTCGGCGAAGTTGGCGAAGATCACCGTCAGGAAAAGCCAGACGGTGATCGACCACGAGAAGACCGAGGGGTGGGCGATCGCCTCGAAGAAGGTGACGACGGACCCGACGAGCACCACGAACATGACGGGATTCCGGATCTGCACCGCCGGGTTCAGCTTGGTCAACGAGTCGACCAGAGCCTGGCGCAGGATGGGGCCGTCGAACAGGCTCCGGGACTCGGCCACACCGTGCGGCGCGCTGGCCGGCCCGGGCTGCTCCGGTTGGGTGGTGGTCATGGTCATGAGAAGAGCTTTCCGTTGCTGGTCATTAGAAGAATCCGTGGCTGAGTTGCTCGACGAGTGGCCCGAGCGCAAGAGCAGGGAAGAAGGTCAGGCCGCCGATGATGATGATGACGCCGATGGTGAGACCCACGAACATGGAGTTGTCGGTGCGGAAGGTACCGAGACCTTCGGCCACGACGGGCTTGGCAGCCAGTACGCCGCCGAGCGCAAGGGCAGGGATCATGATGCCGTAGCGACCAATCAACATGTCGATCGATCCGATGACGTTGTAGAAGGAGGTGTTCCCCGTCAGGCCTCCGAAAGCCGAGCCGTTGTTGTTCCCCTGGGAAGTCAGCGCGTAGAGGATCTCGCTGAACCCGTGTGGGCCGGCGTTGAGGGGGCCGGCTCGGCCGGCGTGGATCGACACTGCGATGGCGGTGAAGATGATCACGATCAACGGCATGACGAGGGCCCCGAGACCCGCGAGTTTGATTTCCTTGGCCTGGATCTTTTTCCCAAGGTATTCGGGTGTTCGCCCGATCATCAGTCCGCCGATGAACACGGCGATGATGGCGTAGATGAGGATTGTGTAGAGCCCGCTCCCTGCCCCACCAGGCGTCACCTCTCCGAGCATCATGCCGCTGATGAGGAAGAACCCACCCATCGGCGTGAAGGAGTCGTAGGAGGCGTCGGCCGAGCCAGTGGAGGTGTTGGTCGAGGCCACTCCGAACAGAGCCGTCGACGTGTCACCGAAGCGCGTCTCGTGGCCGACGGTGTTCCCGACCGTGGAATGGATCCCCGCCGCGGCGACAGCAGGGTTGTTCTGATGCTCGTAGTAGGCGGCACCTCCGACCCAGACCCCGAAAATGATCACCATGGCCGCCAGCAGGGCGGCCCCGTGGCGGATGCTGCCCACCATCTTGCCGAAGGTGTACGTAAGGGAGAATGGGATGGCGAGCAGGAGGTAGATCGAGAGCCAGTTGGTGAGGCCGGTCGGGTTTTCGAAGGTCGTCGCCGAGTTGGCGTTGAGGAATCCTCCTCCGTTGTTGCCCAGCTGCTTGATGGATTCCATGAAACCGATAGGACCCCGCGGGATGACCTGGCTGACGCCGTTGAGGGAGTCGTGGATGGTGACGGTGCCGGCCAACGTCTGCACCGCGCCCTGCCCGACGAAAATGATCCCGAAGATGAACGCGATGGGGAAGACGATGTAGAGCAGGCCGCGGGTCATGTCGACCCAGAAGTTCCCGATGGTCGGCGAGTTGCGCCGCGAGAACCCACGCACCATGGCGATGGCCACAGCGATGCCGATGATCGGGCTGAGCATCTGCTGCAGAGTCAGGGCACCAATCTGCGAGAAGTACGACATGGTCGTTTCCCCGCCGTAGTTCTGCCAGTTCGTGTTTGTCAGGAATGAGGCAGCGGTGTTGAAGCTGAGCGCTTGGGGCACGGCGCCGTCGTGCTGGGGGTTGAGTGGGAGCGACCCCTGCACGCGGATGAGAAGGTAGGTGACGCCCATGGCCACCGCGGAGAAGATGATCAGCGAGGCGGCGTAGCGCTTCCAATTCTGCTCCTTCTCGGGGCTGGTCCCGAGGAGCCGGTAGACCGGCCGCTCCGCCCAGCCCAGGAAGTGCACCCGCCCCTCGAAGACGGCGGCCATGTAGGAGCCCAGGTACCGCCAGGTCAGGCCCAGGGCGATGACCAGCGTGATGATCGTGATCGCGAAGTCCATGTCAGAACTTCTCGGGCTTGAACATCGCGACGCCCAGGTACAAGAACATCACGATGGACAGCGCCAGAAGGAGCCCCTGGGTCCAGGTCATACCCGGTCCAGCGCCCAGATGAGCCCGAGCATCGCCGCCACGAAGCCCACGATGCCGAGCACTGCGAGGAAATCAGCCATGGGTCCATGCTGGCGGCGCGGTTGTGAATCCAACGTGAACGCGGCGTCGATGGGCATCAACAAAACGTCAATGCCCGCCGGGTGCTGACTGTGCCTAAGGTGACAACGGGCTGACACGCAGACGAAAGTGGGGTGGACGATGGCGTTGGATCTGCAGGGGTGCCGCACGCTGGTGACCGGGGGGTCGTCGGGCATCGGAGCCGGCCTGGCTGAGGCGCTGGCCGAACGGGGTGCTGTCGTCGGCATCTGCGGCCGCCGGGACGAGCTGCTGTCCGAGGTGATCGGACGCTGCATGAATCATTCGCCCGACAGCCGCATGTGGGTGACCAACCTCGCCGACCCCGACGCGGTGGACAAGCTGGCCGTCGACGTGCTGGACGCCTTCGGCGGCGTCGACCTGCTGGTCAACAACGCCGGGATCCCCAAGCGCCGGCACACCACCGCGCTCGACATCGACACCATCACGGCCGTCATGCACATCAACTACCTGTCGCCGATGCGCCTGACCTACGACCTGCTCCCCCAGATGCTGGCCCGCGGCTCGGGCACCATCGTGAACATCTCGTCTATCGCCGCCACACTCAGTGCGCCCGGCGAGGCGGCGTACGACGCGTCGAAGGCGGCGCTCACGGCCTTCTCCGAGGCGATGGCCGTGGACCTGTGGGAGACCGGCATCAAGGTGATGGTCGTCTATCCCGGGGTCATCGACACCCCGCTTTTCTCGTTGCCCGACAACGACGTGCCCGACCTGCCGATCCCGGCCGAGCCCGTGTCCGCCATGGCCGACGCCATTCTGGCCGGGCTCGAGTCCGACGCGGCCCAGGTCTACTTCCCCGAGTACTTCAAGGACCTCGCCGCCTCCAAGGCTCAGGACGTGGGCGCATTCCTGGCCGGCACCGCGGGCTATCTGCGTGACCAGAAAGAGAAGAAGGGATAGGTCCTCGCGACATGAAGACAGAGCCTGACGGAGCCGGGATGAGCGAAGTGCGCCTCGAGCGCATCACCGACCACTTCACCTCCACCTACGTGGAGCCCGGCAAGATCGCCGGGTGCCAGATCACGGTGGTGCGGGGCGGCCATGTGGCCTACCACCGTTCCCTCGGGCTGATGGACCGCGAACAGCACACGACGATGGCCGACGACGCCATCTTCCGCATCTACTCCATGACCAAGCCCATCGCCTCCCTCGCGCTCATGCAGCTCTACGAGCGGGGCAGGTTCCAGCTGCTCGATCCCGTACACCGCTACATCCCGGAGTGGCGGACGCTGCAGGTCGGTGTGGTCGCGGACGACGGCGCCATCACACTGGAGAAGCCCGAGCGCCCCATGAACATGCGCGACGTGCTGATGCACACCACGGGCCTGCCCGGAGGGCTGTTCCCGGGCAACCCCATCGACGCCGCCTTCAACCAGGCCCGAGCCGAGCGCCGCGGTGAGCACACGCTCGAGAGCATCACGGCACTGCTGGCCCAGCACCCGCTCAAGTTCCACCCCGGGACGCACTGGAACTACGGGATCTCGACCGACATCGTCGGCCGCCTGGTCGAGATCCTCTCCGGTCTGCGCCTCGACGAGTACCTGCGACGCGAGATCTTCGAGCCGCTGGGCATGGTCGACACGGGGTTCTACGTCCCCGAGCACTCGCTGCCCCGCCTGGCCGCCTGCTACCAGTACCGCCCGGCCAACACTCCCCAACTCATGGAGGGCCCGTTCGCCAACGCGATCCGGCATCCCCGGTCCTATCTCTCCGGAGCGGGCGGGTTGGTGTCGACCACCCACGACTACGTGGCCTTCTGCCAGATGCTGGCCAACGGCGGTCAGCTCGACGGCCGGCGGGTCCTCGGACGCAAGACGCTGGAGTTGATGACGGTCAACCACTTGCCCGGTGGCGCCACCTTGCAGGACATGGCGGTCGGGGGATTCGGGGAGGCGAACTTCGAGGGCGTCGGGTTCGGCTTGGGCTTCGCCATCGGTCTTGGCCCGGCGGCCACCGCCATGGCCGGCTCGGCCGGGGACTACTACTGGGGCGGGGCGGCGAGCACCGCCTTCTGGGTCGATCCGGCCGAGGATCTCTTCGTCGTCTTCATGACGCAGCTCTTCCCCTCGGCCGCCTACCCGTTCCGGGCCCAGCTGCGCGCACTCGTCTATCAGGCCATCGACGATTGATGGCCGAAACGGAGAGGCCCATCGGCCCGGCCGACGCCAGCACGGTCCCGCGCTTCTCCGGTCTCGCCACCTTTGCCCGGCTGCCCACGTCCGACCAGGTGGACCGCTGGGACATCGGGGTGGCCGGCGTGCCGTTCGACGGTGGGACCAGCTACCGGCCCGGTGCCCGCTTCGGGCCGTCCGCCGTCCGCCAGGGCTCGCGGCTCCTCCGGCCCTACAACCCCGCCCTCGAGGCGCTGCCCTTCGAATTGGCCCAGGTGGTGGACGCCGGCGACATCGCCTGCACGCCGTTCAGCGCGGAGGAGGCGGTGGCGCAGATTGAAGCGGGAGCCGACGCGCTGTTGCAGGGCGGCGGCCGGTTGCTGGCCATCGGGGGCGACCACACCATTGCGCTGCCGCTCCTGCGGTCCACGGCGCGTCGGCACGGACCGCTCGCCCTCGTCCATTTCGACGCGCATCTCGACACGTGGGACACCTACTTCGGACAGCGTTTCACCCACGGCACGCCGTTCCGCCGCGCCTGGGAGGAGGGGCTCCTCCTCTACGACCACAGCGTCCACGTGGGACTGCGGGGCCCGCTCTACTCCGGCACCGACCTCTCCGACGACTCGTCCATGGGGTTCGCCCAGATCACGACGGACGACGTGGCCGTGCACGGGGTCGCCGAGGTGGTGCGCCGAGTGCTGACCCGGGTGGGCGACGCGCCGGTCTACGTGTCGGTCGACATCGATGTCCTCGACCCGGCCCACGCGCCGGGAACCGGAACGCCCGAAGCGGGCGGCCTGACCAGTCGCGAGCTCCTCGCCCTGGTGCGGGGGTTGCGGTCCGCCGCGGTGGTCGGCGGCGACGTGGTGGAGGTCTCCCCCGCCTACGACCACGCCGAGATCACCGCCGTCGTGGCCGCGCACGTGCTCTACGACCTGCTCACGATCATGGCGTCGCCGGGGACCGCCTGACGGTGCAGGCACTCTCTTCACGGGGTGCCGCCGCGGCCCTCTTTGTAACAGTGCATTCACGTACGGGAAACGAAGGACGAACGTTGTCTTCGTAGGGTGAGCGGCACAGCGCAGTACAGAGGTGGGAAAACCAGGTAGGTACCCGACGTGAAGCGAGATCTTCTGGTTGGTGTGGCCCAGTGGCTGGCCGCACCTGGGGAGCCGCGCCAGAACATGAACGTGGCGCTCAGCATGATGGACGACGCAGCGTCGCGCGGCGTCGAGCTCCTACTGCTGCCCGAGCTCTGGTCGTGCGGGTACGACCCTGAGACGCTGGCCCGGGACGCCCGGGCGGATGCGGAACCCCTCGACGGGCCGCGCTCGACCCAGCTGGGCCAGGCGGCGCGGCGGCGGGACATGTGGCTCGCCGCCGGCAGCGTGCCCGAATTGGGTGAGGACGGCCGCATTTACGACACGGCACTGGTCTTCAACCCCCGCGGCGAGCTGGTGGCCTGGCACCGCAAGGCCCACCTCTACCCCCCGACGCTCGAGCCTTCCGTCTTCAGCCCCGGTGACCGGTTGACGACGTTCGAGGATCCTGCCCTCGGGCACGTCGGGCTCGTGGTCTGCTTCGACGGTGACTTCCCCGAGGTGGCGCGGACGATGGCGCTGCGCGGCGCCCGACTGGTCCTGGCGCCGGCGGCCTACGAGGTCGAGGGGGCCAACGCGTGGGACCTCATCTATCCCGCTCTTGCCCTGACCAACAGCCAGTGGTGGGTGCAGGCCAACCAGGCCGGGTCGCACTCCACGTCGACGCTCCTCGGCGCCAGCCGGATAGTGGCGCCGACCGGCACCGTGGTGGCGGAAGCGAGCCGCTCGGTGCCGGGCTCACTCAGCCGGGCCGAGCTCCTGGTGCACCGCATCGATCTGCACATCGCCTACGAGCGTGAAGGGATTTCGGGCCTCCTCGAGGACGAGCGCCATCCCGACCTCTACTTCGACCGCATCCCGGCCGAGTCGGCCTGAGGGACGCGCCCGCTCTCGAGCAGCCAGGTAGGACGACCCGGTCAGTCGCCCGTCGGCTGCAACCGGAGGGCGGCACGGACGCGGTCGCGAAAGATGACGTACTGCTCCTGGGCGCGCCACGGAAAAGCGGGCAGCCGTTCGATCAGGTGTGGTGGCTGCACAACTTCTCCTTCCCTGAACTGACGCCGGGTGAGATCGACGTCGACACCCACAAAGCGGTTCCAGTAGTGAAAGCCCTGGTGCGATCCGTCAGCGTGGAGCACCTCCGCCTCGAGCAGCTGGCCTCCCAGGAGATCGTGCACGACCAGAGCCGTCACCGCACATTGGCCTTGGGACGGCTCGGCGGGCGTCCAAGTGGGGACATCGCTCGGGTCGCAGGTCTCGAGTGACCAGGTCGCGCCAATCGCCGTCTGCAGGTCCGCGAGCGTCAACGGTCGCTCCTCGCCGGATCGAACGGGGTTTGTCACCTCTTCAGTCAACACGTTCACCGATGCCCCCTGCGCAGCCCGCCGGCCAGAGCGGAGAGATCCCGGGTGGAGCCCCACGTGCGACCCGATCGGTCCGGTGCTCCCGTCAGTGGCGCTTGCGCCGGTCGTGTTGGGACTGGGCGCGCTTCGCCTTGCGGTTACGGCGTCCCGTCGCGTCGGGGTGGGTGCCGTGGGCAGCGTGGGTCGAATGCCCGTCGACGGAGGTGGCGTGCACCTCCTCAGCCCGCAAGGACCGGCGGCGGCGCGACATGGTGGTCACGCCGGCAACGATCAGCAGCACCGCCGCCAGGCTGAAGATCAGCACGTAGAACATGGTGCATTCAATCACGGTCACCAGGGCCTCCACCTGATTACGCCGGCGGTCCTCCGGACGGACCCACCTCCTCGCCGGCGCTGGGTAGGGTCGCCCGCATGGCAGGGAGCGCAGGCGACGAGCACCCCCCGGGGGTCTCGCTCTACGAGGGGCTCCTGACCACCCGGGCGATCCGCCGCTACACCGACGAGCCGGTGCCCGACGACGCCCTGCGCGACATCCTCTTCGCCGCGACCAGGGCGCCCAGCGGGTCGAACCGCCAGCCCTTCCGTTTCGTCGTGCTCACTCGTGGGCCTGTGGCGGAGGAGGCCAAGCGGCTGATCGGCGAGGGGGCGCGTTCGTTCTGGGCCGCCAAGCGGGAAGCCGACGGGTACGACTCCGGATCGGGTGCCCAGTCCGACTCCCCCAAGGCGCGCATGGCCCGCACCATGCAGCAGTACGTCGACACCTACGAGTCGGTGCCGGTCCTCGTGCTGGCCTGCTACCAGCGCTACCGCCACGTCGACTCGTACACCGACGGTGCATCGGTGTACCCCGCCTGTCAGAACCTGTTGCTGGCCGCCCGGGCCCTTGGCTTCGGCGGTGTCATGACCGGCTGGCAGTTCGCCGCCGACGCCGCACTGCGCTCGTTGCTGCACATCCCCGACGAGGTCGAGGTCATGGCGACCATCACCCTCGGGCGGCCCCGGGGGCACCACGGCCCCGTCCGCCGCCGGCCGCTCTCGGAGCTGGTCTACGGGGACCGCTGGGGGGAGGCCCCGGACTGGGCGGTCGACCCGCCCGGCGCGGCGCACACGTCGGCCGGGCCGCCCACCCGCAGCCAATAGAGTCTGCGGTGTTGCGCACGCTCGCGGAAGGCTGACCATGCACGCTGTCGATTCTCCCGTCTTCGACGCGGACAACCACTATTACGAAGCGCTCGACGCCTTCACCCGGCACCTCGACCCGAAGCTGGGGCCGCGGGTGATCGAGTGGGTCGACATCAACGGCCGGCGCTATCACGCGCTGGGCGGCCGGGTCAGCCGGGCAGTGACCAACCCGACCTTCAACCCGATCACGCCGCCCGGAGCTCTCGTCGACTACTTCCGCGGCAATCCCGACGGCCGGCCCATGCACGAGCTCATGGGGACGCCCGAGCCCATCCGGCCCGAGTACCGCGACCGCGACGCCCGCCTCGCCACCATGGACACTCAGAACCTGTCGAAGGTGTGGCTCTTCCCCACGCTCGGCATGCTCTACGAGGAGGCGCTCAAGCACGACCCGGGCGCCGTCGTCCTCCTTTTCCGGGCCTTCAACCGGTGGCTGGCCGAAGACTGGGGCATGGCGTACCGGGACCGCATCTTTGCGGCGCCGTACATCACGCTGGCCGACGTCGATGAGGCCGTGCGCGAGCTGGAATGGGCCCTCGACCAGGACGCCCGGGCCGTGGTGATGCGGGCCGCCGCTCCGATCACCGTGGGTGGACCCCTCTCCCCCGCCGCCGACGTGTTCGATCCCTTCTGGGCGCGTGTCAACGAGTCCGGCATCACTGTGGTGGTGCACGCCGGCGACGCCGGACTGTCCTCCAACGGCTACGCGCCCGACGGCTTCTCCGCCTCGTTCCGGGCCGGACCGTCCCGCCCCAGCATCAAGATGTTCGCCATTGAGCGCGCGGCCCACGACTTCTTGGCCACGCTCATGTTGGAGAAGCTGTTCGACCGCTTCCCCAACGTGCGCGTCGCCTCGGTCGAGAACGGCTCCGAATTCCTCGCCCCCCTCTTCGCCAAGCTGCGCACCACCACACGCCGCATGCCCGGCTACTTCTCCGAGGACCCGGTGCTCACATTTCGCCGCAACGTGTGGATCAACCCGTTCTGGGAGGACGACGTCAGCGAGATCGTGGACCTCATGGGCGACGAACGGGTGATCTTCGGGTCGGACTGGCCGCACATCGAAGGGCTCCCCGAGCCGACCGACTGGGTGACCGAGCTGCAGAAGCTTCCGCTCGAGTCCGTGCCCAAGATCATGGGCGGGAACGTGTCGCAACTCAACGAGCGGAGGCCCGCGTGACCGAGGTCGTCGACCAGAGCGAGACAGTCGATTCCGCCGCCCCGGGCTACCAGATCGAGCCCCATGTGATCATCCTGTTCGGCGCCACCGGTGACCTGGCGGCGCGCAAGCTCATCCCCGGCCTGCTGCATCTCGCCATTCTGGGGATGATGCCCGACTACCGCATCGTGGGGAGCTCGACCAGCGACCTGACCGACGAGGAGTTCCGGCACCTGGCCCGCAATGCCGTCGACCACTTCTCGACCGACAAGGTCTCGTTGCTGCAGTGGGCGAATTTCGAGAAGCGGCTCAGCTTCTGCTCCACCTCGGCGGGGCCCGAGGTGCTGGCCGAGCACGTCGCCAAGGCCGAGAGCGACATGGGCGGCGAGCCGCCTCGACGCCTGCACTACCTGAGCGTGCCCCCCCTGGCCGACCACGCCGTGATCCAGATGATCTCGGACGCCAAGCTCGTCGAGCGGTCGCGCGTCGTGATGGAGAAGCCCTTCGGCACCGATCTGGCCAGCGCCGTGGCCCTCAACGACATGCTGCACTCGGTCTTCGACGAGGACCAGATCTTCCGCATCGACCACTTCCTCGGGAAGGAGGCGGCCCAGAACATCCTGGCCTTTCGCTTCGCCAACGGCCTCTTCGAGCCCATCTGGAACCGCGATCACATCGACCACGTGCAGATCGACGTGCCGGAGACTCTCGGCGTCGACGACCGCGTCGCGTTCTACGAGGCGACTGGCGCCTTCAAGGACATGGTGGTCACCCACCTCTTCCAGATCCTGGGTTTCATGGCCATGGAGCCGCCGACGGCACTCGCCGCCGGCCCCATCAACGAGGAGAAGAACAAGGTCTTCCGCTCCATGCAGATGCTCGACGTGCGCGAGGTGGTCCGGGGACAGTACGAGGGTTACCGCGACATCCCCGGCGTGGCACCGGACTCCGACACGGAGACCTTTGTGGCGCTGAAGGTGGAGATCGACAACTGGCGCTGGGCCGGTGTCCCCTTCTTCCTCCGCACGGGCAAGAAGCTCGGCGGTGGCGAGCGCATCATCTCCATCGCCTTCCGCGAGCCCCCGAAGTCCATGTTCCCGGACAACTCCGGCGTCGGCGCCCAGGGCCCCGACCACCTGACCTTCGACCTGGCCGACTCGTCGAAGCTGTCCCTCTCCTTCTACGGGAAGAAGCCGGGGCCGGGCATGAAGCTCGAGAAGCTGAGCCTGCAGTTCGCCCTGCACGAGACGGGCCAGGACGCCGACGTGCTCGAGGCCTACGAGCGGCTCATCCACGACGCCATGGTCGGTGACCACACCCTCTTCAACACGGCCGACGGCATCGAGCGCCTGTGGGAGGTGTCGACGCCGCTGCTCGAGAACCCTCCACCGGTCGAGAGCTATCTCCAGGGGAGCTGGGGCCCGCCCGCCATCAACGAGCTCATCGCGCCGCGTACCTGGCGCCTGCCCTTCGAACGCCGCTGGCGAGGGAACCCCGCGACCTGAGGCGGGGCCGCCGCTGCGGCGGTCAGACGATCAGTTCAGCGTGTGCCCGTTCGAACGCGGGACCTCGACCACCGTCACGCCGCCGAGATCGACCGGGTCGATGGGCTGGAACGCCGTGCCCAGCTGCACGGTCGGCCGGGTGCGTTCGTCGAGCACCGTGGTGCCCGTGAGCGCGTCCCAGGGCGCGCGGCGCGGCTGACGGAACAAGCCGTCCGGTGGCGAGGCGCCGAAGGCGAAACAGAGCAGGACGATCGCGCCGACGATCACGGTCGGTACCACCAGGATCGTGCAACAGACACCACTGCGGAGGAAGGACCGTCCCAGGCCGCTCGGATGCCCGTCGTCACGCGTCACCGCGCGCAACCCGAGCAGCCGGTAACTCGGCGTGCGGCCATGGCGCCACTCGACGAAGCTCCAGACGATGAAGCCGACGAGGAGGGTCCCGATCACGAGCAGCACCGTCAGCGCCAGGGCCCCGATGCGCCGACCCAGGCTGGCTGCGGGGTGCTCGCGGACCACGCCGAAAAGCGTAATGACCGAGAACGTCTCGGGCACGGGGCGTCCCCCTGGCCTGGTGGCCGGCGGGTCGGGCCGGACTCGGGCCGACCCAGAGAGGCAGCGCGCCGCGGTCTGTGCCAGGGCGTGAGCTCATGAAAGGGCCTCGGATGGAGCCGTGGCCACGCGGCGTGTCGTGGCGCGGGGCGACCCCCTGCGTCGGGGGTGCAGGGAGAAGGCGGCCATGGACGCGCAGGCCGCGGGGCCGCCAGAGTTACTGGTGTCGTCGCGGCCTGCGCTACAGTCCTGGCGTGCCCGTGGTCCTCGAGGCCCTTCTCATCGGGCTCGTCACCTCCCAGATCTCCTTCATCGTCACCACGGTGTACCTACACCGAGCTCTGGCGCACAAGGCCATCACCCTGCGGCCGTCGGTCGCCTTCGCGTGCCGGGTCGTCATCTGGATGTCGACCGGGACCCGGCCGCGCCAATGGGTGGCGGTGCATCGCAAGCACCACGCCCACACCGACAAGGAGGGCGACCCCCATTCGCCCGTGATCTTCGGCTACTCGCTGGTGCAGTTCGGCAACGCCGTCCTCTACCGCAGGGTCTCCAAGAATCGCGAGCAGGTGGTCCGCTACGCCAAGGATCTCCCCGAGGACCGGTGGGACAAGGTGCTCTTCAACCACGCCCTTCTGGGCCTGGCGCTCGGCATAGCCCTCCTCATCGCCGTGTTCGGCTGGGAGATCGGACTGATCGCCGGAGCGGTCCACGCCTCCATCTACCTGCTGGGCGGGGGCGCCATCAACGGCATCGGGCACAAGTGGGGCAAGCGTCCGTACGACAACCTGGCCACGAACAACCAGTGGCTGGCCTGGCTGGTCGCCGGCGAAGGACTGCACAACAACCACCACGCCCTGACGACCTCGAGCCGGATGTCGGTGGCCAAGGGCGAAGTGGACCCCGGCTGGTGGGCCATCAAGGTGCTGGTCAAGCTTCGCTGGGCCACCGTGCGCCACGAGAAGCTCATCGTCAAACCAGCCCCGGCCTGAGCCTCCCCTCGGGGCGCCGACCGCCGCGGGTTGCGTCGGGCAAGCTGGTGTCGTGACCGATGAGCCGCCGACGCCCGGCGCGCACGAGCCGGAAAGCCTGGGGCGGCGCGACGCCGACGCGCTCGAAGCGGCTTACGACCTCGAGCTGATCCGGTTCGTGCGAAGCCTGGGCGCAAGCGCCGAGGACGTGGCGGCGTCCACCAATCTGGGCGAACTGGCGCTCGACCTGACCCTGCGTCCCCGGGAGCCAGTGCCCCTACGCGAGGTGGCGAGGGAGGCGGGTCTCGATTGGCCGACGACGGTGCGCCTCATGGCGGCCGTCGGACTCTCGAGCGATCCCGACTCCCACCTCACCGCCGGCGAGGCGGCGGCCGTCCGGCTGCTCGCCGGGGCCTCCAACAGGTTGCTCGGTGAGGAAGCGACGCTGCAGCTGGCGCGGGTGACGGGGACCACCATGGCGCGACTGGCCGAGACCATCGTCGGCGTCTTCCGCCTCCAGGTGGAGCTGCCGCGTCGGACCGCCGGCACGGCCTACGTGGATGTCGTCAAGGAGTACGCGGAGCTCACGCGGACGCTGCTCCCGAACTTCGTCTCGACGCTCGACGCGGTGCTCCGTCGTCAGATCGTCGCCGTGGCCGATCGGATGTGGTCCACGGACCCCGAGCGATCGGTGGTCACGGTGCAGCGCACCGTGGGCTTCGTCGACCTGGTCGGGTACACGTCTGCCACACAGTCGCTGTCGCTGCGCGAGCTGACGGACGTGCTGGTCGGATTCGACCAGCGCACCTCGGAGATCGTCGCCGCCGGCAACGGTCAGATCGTCAAGACCATCGGCGACGAGGCGATGTTCGTCACCGAGGCCCCCGAGAACGCCTGCGGCATCGCCCTCGCCCTGACTGACGCCGCCGGGGGAACGCTCCCACCGGTCAGGGTCGGCCTCGCCACTGGGGAGATGGCCTCGGTGTTCGGCGACCTCTATGGGACCGACGTCAACCTGGCCGCCCGGCTCGTCGGCGCGGCTGAGCCGTCGACGGCTGTCGTCTCCGAGCAGGTGCGGGCAGCCTGCCACGGCTTCCGGTTCGAACCCTTGCCGCCGCTGGCGTTGAAGGGCTTCACGGCGCCGACGACGGCCTACCGGCTCGAGGGGTGGCGACCGGCGTGAGGAGAGGCGCCATCACCTGGTGGCGTGGACGGCCAGCCAGCTCGTCCCTGGCACCGTCTGGACCAGCCGGTGCCGCACGTGCGCAGCGAGCAGCACCCAGTCACCGCCAACGAGGTCGAGGGTCTCGTCTCCTACCTCCAAGGTGGCCCCACCGCTGAGCAGGAGGACCCACTCGTCGTGGTCCTGGTCGTAGTCCACCGGCGCGGCCAGGGCGCCGCTCAGGATCTGCTCGACCACGACGCCGCCGAGTCGCGCCAGTTCCTCGCTCCGCTCCCCGACCGCCGGCGCATCCGAGGCTGGCCGGACCGGGCCGCGGAGCGCCCCGGTCACGGCAACGGCTTCCAGTTCTGCTCGACGACCCAACAGACGCCCGCCGGCGGCTGCGTCGCCGGCCCGCGCAGGCAGAGACTCGACGGCGGGTGGTTGCTGTGGACCTCGACCACCCGGTACTCCGTCGGTCCGGAGAACTTGTGCGGCCCGTAGCTCAGGACGGGCGAGTACCCGCCGGGGAAATTCGTGATGCGGGACATCGCCTCCACGAAGGTCCGGCGGTTGAGATCCTTCCCCGCCATGGTCGCCGCCTTGGCGAAGAGGCGGATCTCCTGGCACCAGCCTTGGATGGGACCCTGTTCCTCGATGTCATCGTTGATGTTGCCCTTGGGGGTCTGCGGGTAGGCGGCGTGCCACACCGTCCAGCAGCTGCGCACCCCGGGGTCGTAGCCGCCGGCCGATTCGGGCACCGGGAGATCGATCCCACCGAGTGTCTCTGCAGTCACGCCCTCCTGGCTGTTGAGCGCCTTGTCGTAGGGGATCGGCACGAGACCGAGCGCCACCTCGATCTCGGATTGGTAATCACTGAGCAAGAGCTTGGGGAAGTAGTCCTGCGACGTCTCGGCGCCGATGTACGGCGTGAAGGCGTTCTCGGGGAGCAGGGGAATGACATCTTGCACGCCCTCCGACTTGAGCCGTTCGACGGCCAGCGTGGCGTCCGAGTCGGTGGTCGCGGTCTCACCGATGTCGGCCGTGATGGTCACCACCTGGGGATCGACGCCGATCTTCTTCAGATCCGGTAACAGATAGGAGTTGAGTGCGTCCTGGTCGCTCACCTCGTCCGACACCACGACGCCCACCTTCTTGCCGTGTCCGAGCCGGCCCGAACTCAGGCCCCACTGCACGGTCGCAGCCAGGATGGGGGCGTCGTCCGCTCCCGTCCACCACAGGTAGGGCGACCCGAGGTCCGTCCAATTGGTCGTCGTGCTCCACTGGGAGAGCATCGGCGTGTGCCCCTGCTGGGTCACGCAGAGTTCGTTGACCCCTTCCCAGGTGCCGAGCCCGTCGAGCACGGCGAAGACGGGCGGGTTGCCCTGGGTCCACTGCTTGCACAGCGCCTCTTGCTCATTCGGGTTCGTCGGGTCGAAGCTCTCGATCATCGGGTTGATCTTGCGGCCGTTGATGCCCCCCGCGTCGTTAATCTGGTTCACGAAGAGGTGGATGGCTTTCGTCTGCTCCCCGTACTCGGCGTCGGACTCGATCTCGAACTCCCCCTCGATACTGGTGAACGAGATGATCGGGAACACGACATTGATGGCATTGGATGAGACGCCACGTGTGCTGGTGCTGGCCTGGGTGACGGGGGTCGGGGCACTGGCTGCGCCGGCCGGCGCAGCCAGACCCAGGGCCACCGCCACCGCGCTCCCGAGAAGGGCCACAGCTCCCACCGTCCTGGGCAGCCGTCGCCCTCTTCCCGAATTGCTCCGACGTCGCATCGCCTACCCCCGAGTGCGCGCCGGTCCGAGTCACGCGCCGCCAGAGGTTATCCGCGCCGGTCAGGCGACCAGTGGCAGGGTGCGTGCGGTCAGTCGAACGACGCTTCGCGGCGGCGCAGGACGGCGCAGAGCGTCTCGTTGTACGGCGCCTCGACACCGATCTCACGGCTCAGGGTGACCACCTGTCCGTTGATGACGTCGACCTCGGAGCGCCGGCGCGCCAGATGATCGAGGCGCATCGACGGACTGGCGTTCGGGATCGTGGCCGCGAAGTCGGTGACGTAGCGCAGCGGGTCCTCGAAGGGGAACGGGACCCCCTTGGCGACGCCGAGCCGGTAGGCCTCCGCGGTGCAGCCGAGGGCGACTTTCCAGGCACCTGCGTCCGCCATCAGCTCGCCCACCGTGGCATCGAATACGGCACAGGGTGCGCTGAGGGTCACGTTGCAGAGGAATTTCTCCCAGATCATGAGCGTCACGTCGGCGAAGGCGCGCACGTTGAAGCCGGCCTCGTGCCAGGCCTGCTCGATCCGTTGCACGCGCTCGGTCAGCCCGCCGCTCATTTCGCCGATCCGTATCAAGCGCATGGCCTCGTGGTGTACGTGGCCCGGCTCGGGGACGGACGACCCGAACCCCTCGGCGATCCCGATGACGATGTGCTCCTGCGGGATGCGCCGGGCCACCCGCTCGCCCGCACCCAGCCCGTTCTGGAACGCCATGACGACACTGTCGGGCCGGAGCAGTGGAGCGATCGCCGCCGCCACGCAGTCGACATCTGCCGCCTTGGTGGCGATCAGCCAGAGGTCGCAGCTCCCGGCGTCGGCCGGGACGCGTCCGATGTGGAGGTTGTCGACGACGAAGCTGCCGCTGGCCCCCGACACGGCCAGGCCGGCACCGGCGATGGCGTCCATGTGCTCCCGCCAGGTGTCGATGGTCCACACCTCGTGGCCGGCCTTGCCGAGGAGCCCGGCGTAGACCGAGCCCATCGCTCCCGTTCCGACGATTGCGATCTTCATTTACGGGACCAGCAGCACCCGGCCGAAGGCCTGCCGGCTCTCGATGTAGGCGTGGGCGCCCGCAGCGTCGGAGAGCGGGAACGTGCGGTCGATGACGACCTTCAGCTCGCCGCGCCCGATGGCTTCGAGGTGGCCGGCGATCATGGCATGCGGCCGGGGCGACAGCAGCAGCTCAGCTCCCAGGAAGTAGCCCGAGAGCGTCTGGTTGTTGCCGCGCATGGTCGAGATGTCGAGCTGCTCCGCCGCCGCCCTCCCGGCGTCGCCCACCGTCACGCAGCGGCCCCGGTAGGCCAGCACGTTGATGCTGCCCTGCAGCGTCACGCCGCCGACCGAGTCCACCACCACGTCCATGCCCCGTCCGTCGGTCAGGCGGCGACCCTCGGCGACGAAGTCGTGGGTGACGTAGTTGATGCCCTCGTCCAGGCCGAGCTCCTTGAGCCGCTCGAGCCGGTCGTCGCTCGAAGCGGTGGCGAACACACGCGCACCGGCTCGCTTCGCCATCTGGATCGCTGCGATGCCCACTCCACCCGCCCCCGCATGGATCAAGGCCGTCTCGCCCGCCTGCAAGCGGCCGAACTCGAAGAGAGAATCGTCGGCCGTGCCGAACGGGACCGGCACGCACGCAGCGTCGTCCGTGGAGACACTGTCGGGGATCTTCCAGGCAAACGCCTGCGGTGTGGCCCGGCGGGCGGCGTGCGAGCCGTCCAGTCCCACGGTGACGGCGCGGTCCCCGACGGTGAAGCCATAGACGTCCGCACCGACCACGGCCACCGTGCCCGCACACTGGTACCCGACCACGTGCGGCATGCGGGCCAGCTCGCCCCCCAGCCGATTCAACGTGTCGCCCCCCTCGATGCTGATCGCCTCGACGTCGATCAGGACGTCCCCCGGACCCACCGAGGGGTCGGGCACGTCCTCATAGCGGAACACCTCGGGCGCTCCGGTCTCGTAGTACACCGCTGCCTTCATGACCGGACATACTCCCCCATCTGGAAGCGCTTCGTGCGCTCGACGTACCACCCGGCGGTCTGGGGCAGCTGCGTGGCGATCTTCCCGTTGGCGTTTTTGAAGTAGCTCTGGCAGCCGTCGTGCCAGACGGTGCCCGCCAGCGCTTCCGCCAGGTCGCGGTTGTACTCCTCCATGACCTCCCGCCGCACCTCGATGGCTTGTACCCGGAGGCGGCGCATGGCCCGCAGGGCGCCCAGGACATAGTCCGCCTGCGCCTCCAGCATGACGATGATGGAGTTCGCCCCCTGGTTGGTGTTCGGACCATAGAGCATGAAGAAGTTGGGATACCCCGACACGGTCAGGCCCAGGTAGGCATGGGCCACCTCGGACCAGTCCTCGTGCAGGCGGCGGCCGTCCACCCCGACGACTTCGATCCCCTTCAGGTACTCGGTGGCCCGGAACCCGGTGGCGAGCACGATGGCGTCGACCGGCCGCTCGCTCCCGTCAGCTGTGGCGATGGCGCCTGGGGTCACCCGCTCGATGGGGTCGGTGACCAATTCCACGTTGTCGCGCAGCAGGGCCTTATAGAAGTCGCTGCACACGAGCGTGCGCTTGCAGCCAAAAGGCTGGTCGGGAGTCAGCTTGGCCCGCAGCTCCTCGTCCGTGATCCGGTATTCGATGTGCCCGCGGGCAATCGCCTCGAGCTGCGCCACCCCCTCGCCGCCGCGGCGGAAGGCGACCATGTTCTCGTACGCCGAGTAGATCTCCTGCCGGTGGCGCCGCATTTCGACCGGGTGACGGGCGAAGCGACGCTTCTCCTCCTCCGTGAAGGGCTTGTCCGAGCGGGGCAGGATCCACTGCGCCGTGCGCTGGAACACGTGGACCGACTGGGCGCCCTTGGCTAGTTCGGGGACGATCTGCGCCGCGCTGGCTCCCGTCCCGATGACGGCGATCCGGCGTCCCGCCAGGTCGTGTTCGTGTTCCCAGCGCGCCGAGTGGAAGCAGGGCCCGGCGAAGGTCGCCAGACCCTCGAGTTCGGGCATGGAGGGCGTTGTGAAAGTCCCGATGGCGGAGACCAGGACATCCGCCTCGTAGGTGGCGCCCCCGGCGTCGGTCAGCCGCCAGCGCTGGGCCCCGGTATCCCACGCCGCCGCAGTGATGCGGGTGTTCGTCCGCAGGTGAGGGCGGACGCCGAAGCGGTCGGCGCAGTCCTCGAAATAGCGCAGGATCTCGGGCTGCTCGGCGTAGGTCTTGGACCAGTCGGCCTTGAGGGCGAAGGAGTACGAATAGAGGTGCGAGGGCACGTCGCAAGCGGCGCCGGGGTAGGTATTGGTGCGCCAGGTGCCTCCGACGCCGTCGGAGGCCTCGAAGAGCACGAAGTCGCGCCGGCCGGCCTTGACGAGCTGTATGGCCAGACCGAGGCCGCCCGGACCGGCCCCGATGACGGCGACCTCCCAGTGCGGCACCGCGCCGGACGCGCCGCCACCCGTGATCGTCTCGCTGTCGCGCGCTGTCGTCGCAGAGTGCATGTTTGCCACTGGGCCTCCGGGCGAGTGGGATCCGAGCCCTGAGTCTGGCACCGCGGGCCAGGTACGGTCTGGCCGGAGCGACGGGAAAGGGGGGCACATGGGCGACGGGGCCCAGCAACGGGCACTGGTCATCGGTGGCGGCTCGGGCATCGGCGCCGCGCTGGCCGCCGCCTACCGGGCGCAGGGCACCACGACAGTGACCTGGGACATAGCGGGCCCCCACGACGTCAGCTGCGACGTGACCGAGCCCGACGCCATCGACGACGCCGTAGCGGTCACCCGGGAGCGCTGGGGCATCCCGGACTCCGTGACCGTCACCGCCGGCGTCGGCCATGCCGGGCTACTGACCGAGGCGGAGCCCGACGCCTTCGACCGCGTCATGCGCGTGAACGCCCGCGGGCCGTGGCTGTGCATGCGGGCCTGGGTCGGTGCCATGCAGGAGCAGCGGACGGCCGGCTCCTTCGTCGCCGTCTCGAGCGTCAGCGCACGCCTCGTCGACCGCAGCATGGGCATCTACTGCGCGTCGAAGGCCGCTCTCTCCATGTTGGTCCAGGTGGCTGCGGCCGAATGGGGCCCGCTCGGCATCAGGGTCAACGCCGTGGCGCCGGGCGTAACCAGGACGCCGATGCTCGGGCGCGGGCCCTCGACCACCGTCGAGGGCTCTCCCTGGCTGGCCGGCGTGGCCGAGCGAACGGCGCTGGGCCGGCTGGGCGAGCCGCCCGACATCGCCGAGACGATCATCGCCCTGCACGCCATGGGGTGGGTGACCGGCCAGGTGCTCGAGTGCGACGGCGGCCTGTCACTGCACAGTCCGGCCGACCCGTACGGCGCCATGGTGCGGGGCGGGCCTCAGAGGGAAGCTCGCTGAGCGCTATCCGCCGGTCAGGCGAGGGAAGAGCCGGCGGCTGTTGGCGGCCAGGGTGTCCGGAACCGGACCGGAGTGTGCTGCGATCACGTCGAGCGGCTCCGCCAGCATGGCGACGACGGCTTCCGGCGTAAACGGGTAGTCACTCCCGTAGTGGAGGTGTTCGGCAGTCGTCAGGGCAAGGATCGCGTCGAGCTGGCGCGGCAGAGGAAAGCCGGCGAGGTCGTAGTGGAGCCGCGCCCGATCTCGATAGACGTCGGCGTTAGGGTCAAGATCCTGGAGGATGAAGGCGAACGCGGCCACTCGATCGGCAATGACCGGAAGGGCCGCCCCGGCGTGGGGAACGATGACCTCGATATCCGGGTGGCGCGCGAGCACGCCGTTGAGGACCATGTTCACGACGGCCCGGGAGGTGTCGAACAGAAATTCGACCATCGCTCTCGTACGCCCGAACGAGGTCTGCTCCCAGCAGAGCGGCGACGTCGGGTGGATGAACAGTCGGGCGTGGCGGTGGTTGAGCTCTTCGAAGAGGGGTTCGAGGGTGGGGTCGCCGAGGTAGGTCTCGCCGGCGTGGGTGAGCATGACGATCCCGTCGACACCGAGTTCGTCGTAGCAAAATGCCAGCTCGTCCATCGCTCCGCCGACATCCGGGGCGGGGAGTGATCCGAAGAGCCCGAAACGCCCCGGATGAGCATCCACGACGTGTTTTCCCTCCTCGTTGACCTGCCGGGCCAGTGTCCTGGCCGCCGCGTCATCTCCGAAGTGCACCCCGGGGGAAGAGACCGAGAGCAGGCTCGTGGCGATTCCGAGCCGGTCCATGAGCGCGAGGTGCGCTTCGGCTTCCCAGCCGGGCACGGGCATGCCGTCGACCATTTCGAAGCCGGCCGCACCAAGGGCCCGTCGATACGCCTCGGGAACAAAGTGGGAGTGCACGTCCACGCGCCCCGGTCTCACGAAGGTCGATCCCGCGTCAGACCATGACCACGACAGGGTCGCGCCCATAGAGGGCGCGACCGTACGTCTCCAGGGAGATATTGGTGGCGAGAAAGGCGTGACGACTTCCGACGTTCAGGTCTCTCCAGTGCCGCTGCAGGACGTTGGCCGATGCGAACGATCCGGCGCCACCGACGTTGAGGAGGGCATCCACGCCCTGGCGGAGCGAGGCCAACAGATAGCCGCACTGCCCCCGCACACGGGCCTCCTCGAGGAGATCGCGACCTGCTCCATGGCCCACCGCGTCGATGTAGCTCGCCGCCTGCAGGGCGTGCATCCAGGCGGTGTCAACGTCGAGGCGAGCCCGGGCGATCTCGGTCACGGCCACCATGGAATCGGTCGTCGCTGCATAGCTCGTGTAGGACAGAGCCCGTGTGGGTGCCTTGTCGGTGACCAGGTCAGCGCACGCCTGCGCCGCGCCCAGGAGGGGCCCGGTCAGGACGACAGACAGAGCCGAACCCAGCGGCCAGCGGTCTGCGGGGTCGCTTCCTCCCGGCGCTTCCTCGCCGAGTGGGGTGAGATGCCCGGTGGGGACGAAGACGTCCTCGAGAACGACGGTGCTGCTCGCGGTGCCGTTCATCCCCGCGACGAACCACGTGTCCTCCGTAGTGAAGTCGTCCCTCGGTGCGAGGACCATGGCGATGCCCGTGACCCGGCCCGAGTCATCGACCACACTCACGCCACCGGTGAACCAGGTGGCGTAGAACGAGCCCGAGGCGAAGCCCCACTTTCCGCTCACCCGGTATCCGCCCTCGACCGGCATCGCCGTTCCCGACGGGATCAGCACGCCACACACCCGAGGTCGCTCGGCGCCCTCGAAGAGCTCTGTGGCGGCGCGTGCCTGCGTCGCCGCCCACGTCGTGATGTTGAGAAGGGATTGCACCCATGCCGTGGATGCACACGCTTTCCCGAGTTCGGCCGCGACACAGAGCTGGGTCGTCATTGACGCGCCGAGGCCGCCCAGTCGCTTGGGCACGATGACCTCGAAGAGTCCGGCGTCCTCCACGGCCTGCATCACCTCGGGCACCACTCGACGCTCTGACTCGGTGCGGTCGGCATGCTGAGCGAGGATTGGGCGCAGCCCAGCGGCCCGGGCAACCAAGTCGGTGTCGATGTGGATGTCGGCACCGTGGCGCAACGTGTCCATGGCCATGAGTTTGTTCATTTGAATAGGATCTTGTCAATATCCTGTTCGACTGATTAGGATAAACCCGTGGCGCAGACGGGAACGGTCCGGACGACCCGGCCCTCGGCTGACTCGACCCGCGAGCGCATCCTCAATGCGGCGCTCGACGTGTTCGCCGAGCGCTCGTTCGACGGTGCCAGCACTCGTGAGATCGCGCTACGCAGTGGCGTCACCCAGCCACTCCTGCACTACCACTTCTCGACCAAGGTGGAGTTGTGGCGCGCCGCGGTCGATCGGTTGTTCGCGTTGCTGACGGCCACGCTCTCGGCCCGCGTCGAGGGACTGAGGGGCGTTGACGAGGTGACTACGACGCGGTTGCTCGTGCGCGAGTTCGTCTCCTTCTCGGCCCGACACCCCGAACTCCACCGGATCATCACGGGCGAGTGCAAAACCGACACTCCGCGCATGGACTGGATGGTCGAGCGGCACATCCGTCCGCTGTACGAGGAGACTGTGGCCCGGTTCGCCCACCTGATTGAGCAGGGACACATTCACCCGACCCCGCCCGCGCATCTCTATTACATCCTCACCGGCGCCGGGCCCACCATGTTCGTGCTCGGCCCAGAGTGCCGTCGACTGACCGGACTGGATCCCACGTCCGACGAGGTCGTGGAGGCACACGCTAACGCCGTCATCACGCTTCTCTTCGGCAGCTGAACAGTAAAGGAACCACAGGCATGCGACATGACATTGAGCTCGCGTACATCGGCATCGAAGTAGCGGATCCCGCAACGCTCTCGGAATTCTTTGGTGAGGTGATCGGGCTCGCGCCCGGGGAGCCGGCCAGCGATGGCACGCTGACCTGGCGCAACGACGATTTCGCTCACCGTGTGCTCGTCCGACCGGGTCCTGCGAACGACGCTGCCTTCATAGGCTTCGAAGCGGAAGACGAAGCCGCCTTCGACGCGACCGCCGGGCGTCTGCGTGCGGCCGGCTTCGGGCTCTCGGAAGGAACCGACGATGAGCTGAAGGCTCGGCGGGTCGATCGGCTGGTCCGGACGACCTCTCCGTGGGGCGTGGCAACCGAGCTGGTGTCGGGGCTGGCGGAGGCGACAACCCCGTATGCGACGCCACTTATGCCCGCCGGCTTCCTGACGGAGGGGGTGGGGTTCGGTCACGCCGTCTTCGCGACCACCGCGTTCGAGGAATCCGATGCCTTCCTCGTCGATGGACTCGGGTTCCAGCAATCCGACTGGATCGTGTTCGAGATCGCCGAGGGGATGGAGCTCGAGGTGCGGTTCTACCACTGCAACGAGCGGCACCACAGCCTGGCTCTCGCCAAGGCCCCGTTCGAAATGCCGCAGGCACTCCACCACGTCATGTTCGAATCCAACAGCGCCGACGATGTCGGGGCAGCCTTCGACCGAGCGTGGGCGACTGACCTCGCCATTCCGAACGGACTCGGTCGCCACGACAACGACCGGATGTTCAGCTTCTACGTGGCCAGTCCGGCCGGATTCATGGTCGAGGTCGGCCATGGCGCCCGCGTCGTCACCGACGATTGGGATGACAACCGCCGATACGACCGCGTCAGCATGTGGGGACACCAGGCGCTCCGTCAGGCTGTCTTGTGAAGGTCGCCAACTGCGGCGGCCGCGCCGTGATCGTCCTCGGGGACGAGATGGCCGACATCGCCGAGGCCACGGGCGGTCGGTTCGGTCCCGATCCCATGAGCATCTATGACAACTGGGGTGACTTTCTCGACACCGCCTCGAACATCACCACCGGGACGGCACCGTTGCGCGAAGCCGACCTGCGCTGCCCGGTTCCCGTGCCGCACCAGGTCTTCGCCATCGGGCTCAACTACCGCACCCACGCCGAGGAATCGGGCATGGTCGTTCCCGACGTTCCGGCCACCTTCACCAAATTTCCAGCCTCGTTGGGCGGCCCCTTCGACGACATCGAGATCGTCGGAGAGACCACGGACTGGGAGGTGGAGCTGGTCGCGGTCATCGGTCACCGCGCCGATCGCGTCAGGGAAGCGGACGGTTGGTCGCATGTGGCCGGGCTGACGGTTGGACAAGACATCAGCGACCGCCACCTCCAGTTCGCCGCTGGGTCCCAGTTCTCGCTGGGCAAATCCCGCCGCGGCTACGGGCCGATGGGACCTTGGATCGTCACCCTCGACGAGTTCCGCCATCCCGACGACCTGGCACTGGGCTGCTCCGTCGATGGCGAGAAAATGCAGGAAGCCCGCACAGCCGACCTCATCTTTTCCGTCCCTCGCCTTGTGGCCGAGCTCTCCGCGGTTCTGCCGCTCCTGCCCGGCGACATCATCTTCACCGGCACCCCTGCGGGCATCGGCATGGTCCGGCAACCTCCCAGGTTCCTTGCCCCTGGCGAAGTCCTGGAAACGTGGATCGAGGGCATCGGCACCATGCGCAACTCCTGCGTCGCCGGAGAGGACACCTGATGGCCAAGTACGCCGGCCTCTTCGGGCCACACAACCCGGACGCGACATACGTCGCGCACACCTACCCCGAGCAGCTGTTCGACACGGGCGAGGTCCACCTCAACTACGCCACTCTCGGAGATCCCGACCTGCCTCCGTTGTTGTTGATTCCCGGCCAGACCGAGTCGTGGTGGGGCTACGAGAACGCGATGCCCCTCCTCGCCGCGGACTTCTGCGTCTATGCCGTTGACCTCCGCGGCCAAGGTCGCTCGACCCGCACGCCTGGCCGCTACACCTTGGACATCATGGGCGGCGATCTCGTGCGCTTCATCGACGGCGTCATCGGTCGAGCCACCGTTGTCAGTGGGCTGTCGTCGGGTGGGGTCCTCTCCGCCTGGCTCTCCGCCTACGCAAAGCCGGGGCAGGTCATCGGCTGCCTCTACGAGGATCCGCCTCTGTTCGTCTCCGAGGTCGACCCCGCCTGCGGGCATTCCATCCGCCAGGGAATCGGACCGATGTTCGCGTTGTGGAGCAAGTATCTCGGAGATCAGTGGACCATCGGCGACTGGGACGGAATGATCGCGGCCGCACCAAACGAGCTCCCCGCCTGGCTCGCCTCTCTGTTCGGCCTGATGGCCGGCTCAGAACCTCCGCAGAACCTCAAGGAGTACGACCCCGAATGGGGACGAGCGTTCTGGACCGGCACGGTTGGCGGAGGCTGTCACCACGACCGCATGCTGTCGTCGGTGAAGGTACCCGTGCTCCTCACGCACCACTTCTGGACAATCGACGAGAGCACCGGCAGCCTCGTCGGCGCGCTCTCGGGAGAGCAGGAGACCCGGGCGCGCCAGCTGATCGAGGCCGCCGGCCAGAAGGTCGACGTGCAGTCGTTCCCCACAATGGGCCATTCGATGCACGGCCAAGATCCTCGGCTCTTCGCCACGACGCTCGTCGAGTGGGCGTCGGGACTTCTCGCCGAAGCGCCGTAGACGGCGCCGGGGAGCTATCCCCGGTCGGAGTCGGCGGCCTGCACGCGCAACCCGTCGCACACGATGGTGAGCAGGTCGAGTGCCGGCGACGCATCGGAGTGCACCGTCGCCTGGCACGTCGCCCCGAGGAGCGCGAGCACCGCGTCGGGTCTCACGTCCGGGCGCACCGCACCGACCGCCTGCGCCCGCTGTAGCAGCACGCCGATCGCATCGTTCAGGTCCCCCTTCACCCCTTCGGAGAACTCGTCGTGCTCCATTCCCGCGCCCATGACGGCGACGATGAGGTCACGCTTGGCCGCGCCCTCCTCCACGAAATGGGTCAGGAACCCGAAGAACGCCGCCTTGGGATCGTCGGCGTCCGCCAACGCCTGAGCATCGACAGTCAAGGCCAACAGGCGATCCAACAGGACCGCTTCACAGAGCTTCTCCTTGGTCGGGAAGTGGCGGTAGAGCGTGCCCACGCCCACGCCGGCCTTCTCGGCGATCAGATCGACCGGGACATCGATCCCCTCGACGGCGAAGACGGTCTCCGCGGCTTCGAGGATCCGGGCCCGGTTGCGCTGGGCGTCCGCCCGCTGGGGCCGTGCGCCGGCGTCACACCCCACCTCTACCTTCGAAGTTCTTTCCACAAATCTCTCCTCCCCCCGTTGACAAACGGAACTCAGGTTCCGTATAGTCTAAGTGGAACCAGAACTCCGATTCCGATTGTAAGCCATCTCAGCCAGAAAAACTAGACCCTTCCAGGTCAGGGCGGCGAGGCGGGGCGCACGGAACGGACCTCGTTGGACACGGAGACCACTATGACCGCAACTCTTGACCTTGCAGACCAGGGCACCGGACCTGGGCCTGAGCTCGATCCCAAGCGTTTCCGAGCGCTGGCCATCATCGCGGTGGCTCAGCTCATGGTGGTGCTCGACGCCTCGGTGGTGATCATCGCCCTGCCGTCCGCCCAGCGGGCCTTACACATCTCGACGGCCAACCGGCAATGGATGCTGACGGCCTACACGCTGTCCTTCGCCGGACTGCTGCTGCTCGGCGGCCGCATCGCCGACTACTTCGGGCGCAAGCGGATGTTCGTCATCAGCCTCATCGGCTTTGCCGCTGCCTCCGCAGTGGGCGGTCTGGCCCAGAACTCGGCCATGCTCTTCAGCGCTCGGGCGCTGCAGGGTGCGTTCGCCGCCGTCATGGCACCGGCCGCACTCTCCTTGCTCACCGTGGCATTCACTGAACCCAAGGAGCGGGCACGGGCGTTCGGCGTCTACGGCGGCATCGCCGGTGGGGGCGCGGCCATCGGCCTCATCCTCGGTGGCGCCCTAACGCAGTTCGCCTCGTGGCGATGGACCCTGCTGATCAACGTGCCGATCGCCATCGTGGCTGCCGTGGCGGCCCTGCGCTACGTCACGGAGAGCCGGGCCTCGGCCAAGCACGGCTACGACATCCCCGGCGCGGTGACCGTCACCGGCGGCCTGCTCGCCCTCGTCTACGGCTTCACCAAGGCCGGCACCGACGGCTGGGGGGCCTCGACCACCCTCATGCTGTTCGCCGTCGCCGCAGCGCTCCTGGTGGCCTTCGTGCTCATTGAGCAGCGCGTGGCGCACCCGCTCCTGCCGCTGCGCGTGGTCCTCGAGCGCAACCGGGGCGGGTCCTTCCTGGCCTCCTTGCTGGTCGGGGTGGCGATGCTCGGCACCTTCTTGTCGCTGACCTACTACTTCCAGGGCACGCTGCACTACTCGGCGCTGAAGTCGGGCTTCGCCTTCCTGCCCTTCTCGGTTGGCATCATCGCCGGCGCCACGCTGGCCAGCCGGTTACTGCCCCGTTTGGGGGCGCGGGTCGTCATGACCGGCGGCCTGCTCCTGGCGATGGCCGGGCTGATCCTGTTCAGCACCCTGGACGTGCACTCGACCTATGTCGCCGTCGTGCTGCCCGCCGAGGTGATCGTCAGTCTCGGCATGGGCCTGTCCTTCGTGGTCATGAGCAGCACAGCCCTGATCGGAGTGAACGAGGCCGACGCCGGCGTGGCCAGCGCACTGGTGAACACCACCCAGCAGACCGGAGGAACCCTGGGTGCCGCCCTCATCAACACCATCGCCACCAGCGCCACGGTGTCCTACGTGGCGGCCCATGGGAAGTCGGTGGCCTCGCTGACCGCAGGCTCCATCCACGGCTACACGACGGCCTTCACCTTCAGCGCCATCGTGTTGGCGGTCGCCGCCGTGAGCGCCGTCATCCTCATCAGTCGCAACCGGCCCAGCGAGGCGCAAGCCGAGGTGGCCGAGGACGAGGGGCTGGTGCTGGCAGCGTCGCTCTGATCACAACCCGGGCCGGATGCGCCGCTGGCCGGCGCGCCGGTTCGGGATGGACGGGTCAGTCGGCCACGATCTCGATGGCGTATTCGGGGCAGTTGGCCACGGCGAGCCGAGCCTTCTCCTGCAACTCGGGCGGCACGTCGTCCATGATCACCGAGGCTTGCCCATAGTCATCGACGTCGAAGATCTCGGGCGCGAGGCCGTAGCAGCGGGCATGGCCTTGGCACTTCTCGGGGTCGACGCGAATCTTCATGGGAATACCACGGGCAGGATACGTGGCCCTCGCACCTGTCCGCCCGCCCAGGTGATCTCCTGTCCCTCGCCCAGCGCGAATTCCGGGATGCGGGCCAGCCACTCCTGGAGCGCCACCTCCAGCTCCATGCGGGCCAGGTTCGAGCCGGCGCAGCGGTGGATCCCCGAGCCGAAGGCCACATGGCGGTTATGGGCCCGGTCGAGCTGGACGACGTCCGGCTGCTCGAAGGCCTCCGGGTCGCGGTTGGCAGCCGGGAAGTTCATCAGGACCTTGTCGCCCGCCTTCATCGGGCAGCCCTCATACTCGATGTCCTCCGTCACGACCCGGGCCATCGTCACCGGCGCGTAGGCGCGCAGGAACTCCTCGACGGCAGTGGGCATGAGCTCAGGCTCGGCGGCCAGACGCTTGCGGTCCTCGGGATGGGCGGCCAGGTGCCACAGCGAGGAGCCGATGGCACTCCAGGTCGTGTCCACCCCGGCGATCAGCACGAGTGCCGCCATGCCGAGGACGATGCCGTCGTCGACCGGCTTCCCGTCGACCTCGGTCGTGAGGAGCTCGCTCAGCAGGTCGTCGCCCGGATGCCGACGCGACTCCTCGAGCTGTCCCAGGAAGTAATTGAGCAGACCCTCCGCCCCGCGCTGACGGCGCTCGGGATCGTCGGCGAACTCCAGGACGTCACGCACCCAGCCCGTGAAGGTGTCCGACAGCTCTTCGGACACGCCGAGGATCCGGGCGATGACCCTCACCGGGATCTGCTGCGCGTAGTCGGCCGCGGCATCGGCCGAGCCCTTGTCGGCGAAACGGTCGAGCAGCCCGCGGCACAGCTCCCGGGTGAGCGGGACGTAACTGTCGACCCGCTTGTGCGAGAACCACGGCAGGAGCAGCCGGCGGGTCCAGGTGTGCAGCGGCGGGTCGGACGAAATCGGAGGGAGACCGTACTCGAGGTTCGGCCCGTCGAAGTCGGCGTTGGGATCCTCGTCCTCGTCGCCCGGGATGACGGCCACCTTGAGCGAGCTGAAGTGCGCGATGTCGTGGGCGATGGCGGTCACGTCGTCGTAACGGGTGGGCAGCCAACTGCTCTTGCGGCGGTCCGTGTGGGCGATGGGGCAACGCGCCCGCAGATCGTCCCAGATGCTGAACGGGTCGCTCACGTAGCGCGGGTCGAGCACGTCGAAGTCGGTCGCCCAGTCCTGCACGGGCGCGGTGTGTGCCATGGGACCCCCTTGCTGCTGTCCGGTTCAGCTGCGGACCTCACCCTACTGCGGCAGCCACGCGCCCCCGGCGGTCGTCCTCGATTCTGACCGCGTCCCCAGCGGCCATGCAGTGCAGCCACACGCGACGAGCGCAGGCTGGTGCCACGGCAGAGCGCCGGGTTGTACGCGGAGCAGGAGTACAGACGACATGACGAGCACGACCCCACAGCACTCGTCCGGAGACGCCGGGACCGGTCTCCCACGGCCACGCCGCGGCGGGCCCTGGCGCTGGTCCCGGCCGCGCCACGCGCTGGTGGCCGGAGGCGCACTGGCGGCCGTCTTGAGCCTCGCCGTCGCGACCGGCGGCGGTGCCGGAGCGGCCACGGCAGCCCCGGGGAACTCGGGCGCCGCGCGCGGGGGTCCGATGACCCGACCGACGGTCGCCGGGAAGGTCACCGCGGTGAAGGGCGACGACATCACCCTGAAGACGGACGCCACGACCACGGTCACCGTCGTCACCTCCTCGAGCACTACGTTCAAGGTCGATCCGGGACCGGGCAGGGGCACGACTTCCAGCGGGTCGGCGCTGAAGGCGGGTGACTTCATCGGGGTGCAGGGCACCAAGAACAGCGACGGCTCCGTCACGGCGTCGAGCATCACGATCGGCCGCTCGTTCCGGGCGGGGAAGGGTGGACCTGGCGGTGGCGCCGGTAGCGGCAAGGGCGGGAAGCCGCCGGCTGGGGCGCCTAGTGCGTGACTCGCCGCCCCGCCCGCAGCACCTCGTACTGACGGCCCGGGTCGGCAGCGGGGATGCGTTGCACTGAACCGTCGGGCTCGGGCCTGATCACTTCGGCGCCGGATGGCGCGTACTGCACGATGTAGGCCTTGCGCACCTCGCCGGTCCGATTGGGGCCGGTCGAGTGCGGCGTCAACGACGAGAACACCACGATGCTACCGGCGCGCGCCGGCACCGCGACGGCCGCGTCGGGGTCGCGCAGGCAGACGAAGCCGGTGTCGGAGTACTCGTGGGCCAGCGTGCCGCGCCGGTGCAGCCCGGGGACCACCCACGGGCACCCGTTCTGCTCAGTGGCGTCGGTCAGCGCCACCCAGCAGGTGAGGTACTGCTGCGGCTCCACGAACGCGTACCCGTTGTCCTGGTGCCAGGGGAACGGCGACTCGGTCCCGGGCTTCTTGTAGACCGCCTGGTCCCAGTAGAGCCGGACATCGGGCCCGATGAGGTCTGCACAGAGGTCGGCCAGCAGTGGCGAGCAGGTGAACGCCCGCAACACCGGCGACTGCAGCACCAGGTGGGTGGTGAAGGTGATCTCGTCGGCGCGGGCGATGAAGAAGCGTCCCCCTTCCAGGTCGCGCAGCGCGTCCGCCTGGCGCTGCTCGAAGGGATCGATGACCCCGATCAGGGCCTCTAGGTCGGTCGGCCCGAGCGCGTCCTCCAGCACGAAGAACCCGGCCTCGTCGTACTGGCGGGCTTGCTCCACCGTCACGGCGCGGAACGGCCCGTCGTGCTCGCTCCAGGCGAACGTCGTGTTGCGCTCGTGCGTCGCGGGAGCGTCCATGCTCATTCGCCGCGGAACACGGGATCGCGCATTTCGGCGGCGGCGCGTACGCCCTCGGCGAAGTCGGCCGTGGACCGCAGCCTGGTCTGCTCCGCGTACTCGTGCTCCATGGCCAGCCGGGCCTCCTCGATCAGGCCCCTGCGCAGCGTGGCCCGGATGGCGCGGACCGCCAACGGTCCGGCCCCAGCCAACTCGTCTGCGTAGGCGATGGCCTGGGCCAGCAGGTCGTCCTCGTCCGCCAGGCGGTCGCACAGGCCGAGCGCCAGCGCCAGCTCACCGCGGACGCGTCGCCCGGTGAGCAGCAGGTCGGCCGCCGCCTGGCGGCCGACGACAGCCGGCAGCGTCACCGTGAGCGCGAAGCCCTGGTGGAAGCCCAGCCGGGCGAAGTTGGCGCTGAAACGGCTCTGCGCCGTGGCAACCCGGAAGTCGGCCGAGAGGGCCAGACCGCACCCGCCACCGATGGCGGCGCCCTGCACGGCGGCCACCACGGGGAGCGGTGCCGCGAACAGGCGAAGCGCCGCCGCGTACAGCGCCCCGATGTCCTGGCGGGCGTTGCCCGCGAAGTCCAGTCCGGCGCAGAAGTGCCGACCCTCGGATGCCAGCACGATCGCCCGGCACCACCCGGAGCCGTCGAGCTCCTCGTAGGCCTCGGCCACGCTGACGATCATCCCGGTGTCGAAGTAGTTGTTCGGCGGCCGGTTGAGCCGGACGACCGCGACGTGCGCGCCGACCTGCTGCACCGTGACGTCGGCTCCGCTCACCCGGCGACCCCCTCCAGCGATTCTCCGTGGAGGACAGACTCCTCCAGGACGATGTCTTCGAGGCTGCGCCAGTAGATGACGGCGTCCTCGCCGTCGACGGCACTCGGGACCCGCCCCACCTCGTCGAAGCCGAGCTCACGGTACAACGCGCGGGCCGGGTTGGACTCGAAGACGAGGTTGAACATCATGGCGTCGAAGCCGAGGCGGCGTGCCTCGCGCAGCGAGTGCTCCACCAGGGTTCGGCCCACGCCGGTGCTGCGGTAAGGGGCGAGCACGAAGTAGCCGGCGTTGGCGATGTGAGCGGCCCGACCCACGTAGTTCGGCTTGATGTAGGACGCACCGACCAGGTACCCGCCGAAGCAGGCCACGGACACGGCCGCCGCGTGCCGGATCCAGTAGTCGTCGAAGTCCTCCCGCGTCAGCGGCGGTTGCTGGGGGAATCCCTCGCCCGCGCCGACGATGCGGCTGAAGGCCGTGTACAGCTCGTCGTGGTCGTCGACCGCCGCTGGGCGGATCTCTACGGGCACGGCACCCACGGTAGCGGTGACGGCGCGGGCGGAGACTGATCGCACAGGGGGTGCATTTCCCGCCACCGCCGCTTATGTGTTGGCGCCGAACCCCGATGACCCGATGCCCGGCCGGACCGCCTCAATGGGATCGCGCAGGTCGTCGATGTAGCCGAGCGCGTAGGCCCCGCGGTCGTAGCCCATCAGCCGCAGCAGATCGGTGGGAAGCGTCTCGGCCACTTCGCGCGGCACCGAGAGGTACTGGTTCTCTTCTTGACGCAGCCAGGCCACGTTGTAGGTGATGTTCAGCCCGATGCGCGTGGCGTCGGAGCGGTTGGCCCCGCCGCCGTGGTACACGCTGCCCGAGTAGAAGAGGACGGAGCCGCGACGCATGACCGCGGGCTCCGTGTCATCGGGACCGAAGGCGAGCCGGTCCTCCTTCAGATTGCTGCCCACCACGATGCGGGTGGCGCCGTTCTCCTCCGTGAAGTCGGTCAGTGCCCAGATGGTGTTGCACTGGACCTCGTACCCGGCGGGGAAGGGGAAGAAGTCGAACGCCCACTGGTCGCGGTGGATGGGTTGGGGCGTCTCCCCCGGCTCGATGGCGATGGCCTGGGTCAGGTGCAGCTGGATGTTGGTTGCGTGCCCGAGGAACGTGCGTGCCGTCCCCAACCCCAGGGGGTGCATGACGAGCTCCCGGCACGCCGGTGAGCGCCCGATCAGCGAGCCGGTGCGCCGCGTGTGATCGCCGCTGAAGTCGTCCGGCCCGGTCGGCGTGGCGTCGAGGAAGGGACCGAGCTCGCGCTCGATCCGTTCCAGCAACGCCTCGGGGGCCACCCCGTCGACGACGACGGCGCCGTCACGCCCGATCACTGCGGCCACCTCGTCGGGGCCAACAACGCTCCCCAGATGCTCGATGGGCACGCCCCATCCTCTCCAACCGGCGCCGGCGCGGCAACTCGTTGAGTCCGACGCGTCGACTACCAGCCTCTGCATGTCGTCCACCGTCCATGCCACCCTGCAGTGAGCGTGCTGCTTTCTCGTCTGTCCGAATCGGCCCGCCTCGAGCGGGCCCGGGCGTCGTGCCGCAGTCTCTTGGAAATGCCCGCGCCTCGGATTTCTCACCGCCACCCGCCTGGATTGGACCGTGTGGTCTGCAACGCCAGTGACAGGCGGGACCGCACGGAGCCGACGCCCAGGCCCGTCACGCCACGTCGCTCCCGCTGCGCGCCCTCGGGCGCGACGGCGCCCGAGCGGCCTAGAAGCCGGGGAAGACGGCCCGCAGTTCGTCGAGCAGCGCCGCGTCACCCGTGAAGGCCGGCGTGTGCTCCGGGTCGAGCCGGCCGTAGACCAGCCGGGCGAAGGCCTCGGCGGGCAACTCGAGGTCGGGCTGCTGCCCGGGCTCACCGGGGCCGAGCTCCACCCCGTCGGCCGAGAGGCGCAGCACGAGGTCTCGCTCGGGGTCCGTGGTGTGCACGGCGATGGTCCGGTTCTGCCCGTTCGGGCGCCCGGTGAAGGCGACGATGCGGCCCAGGTTGTCGACGATCAGCGCGGCGTCCTGGTCGGACAGCTGGGCGCCGGGGTCCAAGGCGACCGCGACGTCCCAGGTGTGGAACACGTGCTCGTTGAGCCGCATGCCGACGTAGTCGTCGAAGCCGAGGCTCATAGGCCCCAAGGAGAAGGTCAAGCGGGCCCGCTCGGCGGCGTCGACCGCCTCGATCGCCTCCATCATGGCCTCGTCGGCGAGCAGGGCGTCGTCCGCCTGCGCCCGGGGCGTCTTGGCGTTCCACTCGTCCCACACCGAGGGATTGAAGTCGTCCGGTGTGGTGGTGCCGGCCCGGACGTCCTGCAGGCTGCGCTGGAAGATGACCGCCCCCGATCCCAGATGCGACAGCACCTGGGCGATCGACCAATCGTCGCAATAGGAGTGCGACGCAATCTGCGCGTCGTCCAACCCACTGACGAGTTCGTGCAAGTCATCGACCGAGGAGCGCAACACGCTGACGCGAGATTCCATGGCAGCGGTCTACCCGCCTGCACCAAGTCCTGCGCACTGGGCGCGCTGTCGCGGTGGCGGGGAGGTGGTCCCCGCCGGAATGGATGGGAGCAGAAACGCCCGGTCCGTCCCGTGGCAATGAAGTCCTGCTCGACGGCGACTCCCCCTTGACAGATATTTAACCAGAGGGTTAACTAGAGGGCATGACGACCCAGACGGCTGACCCGCTCGACGCGGCCTTCGCGGCGCTGGCGGACCCCACCCGGCGCGCCATCGTGAGCCGCCTGGCCCGGGGCGACGCCACCGTCACCGAGCTGGCGGCCCCTTTCGCCATGTCGCTGCCCGGCATCTCCAAGCATCTCAAGGTGCTGGAGCGCAGCGGCCTCATCTCGCGCCGGCGTGACGCACAGTTCCGCCCCTGCCACCTCGAGGCCACCGCACTCGATGGAGCGCTGGATTGGATCACCACGAACCGGCGGGTGTGGGACGAGCGCTTCGACAAGCTCGACGTCCTGCTGGCCGATCTGCAGCCGGCCCGGAAGCGCCCGAGGCGCGCCCGTGGCTGAGCGCGGCGGGGCCGCGACCGGCCACCCTGGCGAGCTGCACTTCAGCCGGGTCTTCGAGGCGCCGCGCGAGCTGGTCTTCGCGTGCATGACCGACCCCGAGGATCTCGCCCGCTTCTGGGGCCCCGCCGGCGTCAGCGCGCCGCGTGACCGCATCACGGTCGACGCCCGGCCCGGCGGCGTGTTCGAGACCGTGATGGTCAACGACGCCGACGGGAGCGAGTACCCGACCCGCGCCGTCTACGACGAGGTGCGCGCCCCCGAACTGCTGGTGTGGACCGAGTCGCATTCGGGCATGCGGGTGCGCTCCGAGTTCGTGGCTCTCGGCCCGCAGCGCACCGAGGTGCGGATCCATCAGACGTACGTGCCCAAGGCGTTCCTGGCTCCCGAGGCCCAGGCCGGGTTCCTCTCGTCGCTCGATCGCTTCGCTGCGTATCTCGGCGGGCTGGTCGCCCGATGAGCGGCGACGCACTGCACGCCACCATCGCCGAAGAGTACGGCGCGCTAGCCGGCCTGTTGGAGGCCGCCGGGCCCGACGTCTGGGACGCGCCGTCACTGTGCGAGAAGTGGCGCACCCGCGGGGTGGTGGCCCACGTCACGATGCCGGCGCGCTACGACGGCCCGGCCTTCATGGCGGAGCTCGAAGGATCCGGCGGTGACTTCACGCGCCTGTCCGACGCCATTGCGACACGCGACGGCGCGCTGCCGACGCACACCCTGCTGGCCGACCTGCGCTCCCCGGTCTTGCACATATGGGAACCACCGGGTGGCGGCGCCGAGGCCGCACTGACCCATTGCGTGATTCACGCGCTCGACATCACCGAGGCGGTGCCCTTGGCGCGGCGCGTGCCCGAGCCGTGCCTGCGCACGGTCCTCGCGCTGGTCGAAGCCGACGATGGGCCGAACGGGTTCGGGGTCGATCTCAGCGACGTCGCGTTACGGGCGGACGACCTGGAGTGGTCGTCGGGCACCGGTGCCGTCGTGCGCGGGTCGGCCCAGGCCTTGGCCCTCGTCGCCTGCGGGCGCCTCCTGCCGCCGGGGCGCCTGCACGGTGAGGCGGCGCCGCGCTTTACGCGGATTCCCCTGGTCGGCTAGCTCGCGCCGCCGGGCGCATCGGCGCCGCTGTCACGCCAGCGGCGCCAGGCCACATAGCCGCCGCGCAGATCGCCGGCTCTGCTGAAGCCCAGCTGGCGTAGCGACGCCGCGGCCAGGCTCGAGGCGTAGCCCTCCGAGCAGACGACGACGACGCTCTGGTCGTAGCTGCTGACCTCCGGCAGGGTGTGGTCGCCGGTCAGGTCGAAGCGCCACTCGAGCACGTTGCGCTCGACGATGAGGCCGAAGCCAAGCTCACCCTCTGCGGCGCGCTGGGCGGCGGGCCGGATGTCGACGACCAGACCGCCCTCGGCATGGAGTCGCTCGAGCTCGTCCGGCCCGACCCGCCGGATGTCCGCCCGCGCCCGGGCCAGCAGATAGTCGGCGCTGTGCGCCGTCAACGGGCGGCCGCCGCCTCCGAGTCGACGGTCCTCACGTCGCGCTCGTGTTCGAATTCGCCACTGCCGTCGGTGGACCACGCCACGTCGCACGCGACCAACTCGTCTCCGGCCAGCTCGTAATAGGTCATGGAGGTCAGAGCCGGACTGTAGACGTGGAGGCTGAGCGCGTGCTCGTCCGATTCGTTGGTCACATCGTGCACGTGTCCCGCACCGAAGCCGAGCGTCGCGCCGGCCCGCAATTCGCGGCGGACCAGGGTGAGGTGTCCCGCGGGGTCACGCCGGGGTACCGCCTCGACCAATGCACCGCGGATGACGCTCACCGCTCCGGGGGACACGCCGTGGTCGTGGAGCTCGACCTTTCCGCCCTTGGGCCAGGCGATCAGCCAGGCGTCGAAGTCGGGGGTGCGGGCCATCAGCCGCCAGGCGCGGCGCCGGGTGTCGAGCGCGCCCGGCCAGCGCACCGAAGGAGCGAGGTGGCTGGCCACCTCCCGCGGGTCGAGGCGGGAACGACATTCCGGGACGGTGACCGAGGTCGCGTCCGCCACGGCGAGGCGACGGGGTCCCGGGGGAGCCATTTGGACAGGCTAGACGTTAAACCCGATCAAATCAATCATATTTATAGTCTTTAGACTCCGTCCCTGGCGGGAGGGGCCGGACCGGCCAAGATTGCGGCCGTGCACCCCCCTTTAGTCCCCTCGTCGGGCGCAAGACCGCGGCACGACCTTCCGACGTGAAGATCATGGGTTCCACCGCCGCGACTGCCGACGCCGGGCTGATGTCCGTCCCCGACGACGTCGGCCACACGACTTGGAGCCAGCGCATCCGCTCGCTCCTCCTCGGGCCCCACGGAGGCGGGACGACGCGGCGACGCGCCTCCGACGCCGTCCGCGTCGGACTCGCCACGGTGCTGGTGGTGATCTGCATTCCGCTGGTGCACGCGAACACCTCGGTGGAGATCCACGTCACCGAGCTCATCACTCCCGCGCCATCTGGCCTCCACTGGTTGATCACCGCACTGTGGTTCGTGGGATCCATCGGGGTCATCGCGCTTCTCGTTCTCGTCGGCCTGCTCGTACCGCGGCTGACCGCCGTCCGCCAAATGGCAGTGGCCGGCTTGGCTGCGCTCGCTATCTGCCTTCTGCTCGACGCCCTGCTGGGCTCCTCCGGCGGGCGTCCCCCCATTGCAGACTTCGCCGGCTTCAACCCGCGCTTCCCCATTGTGCAGCTGGCCGTGGCTACCGCCGTCGCCCTGGCGGGCCTGCCCTATCTGAGCCGCCCCATGCACCGACTCGTGACCGGCGCGGTGGCGCTCGCCGCGTTGTGCGCCGTCGTCGGCGGTTACGGACTGCCGCTCGGTGTCATCGCCGCCGTCGTCGTGGGCTGGGGCACGGCGGCTGCCTGTCATCTCGCCATGGGCGCACCCAACGGATTGCCGTCGGCTGGGGAGGTGACCGAGGCCGTGCGCGACCTGCAGGTCGAGGTGCATGGACTCAGCTCCATGCCCCGCCAGGAATGGGGGGTGGCGGCCTTCGCCGGCACAGACGCGCACGGCCGGCCGGTCGAGTTGGCGGTCTACGGACGAGATGCAGCCGACGCGCAATGGCTGCGCAAGGTCTGGCGGTTCTGCATCTATCGCGACTCCGGCCCCACCCTCATCATCAACCGGCTCCAGCAGGTGGAGCACGAGGCCTATCTGACGTTCCTGGCGGCCCACGTGGGGGTCCTGGTCCCTGAGATCGTGGCGGCCGGCCGCTGCGGACCGGCGCACGACGCCGCCCTCGTCACGCGCCTGCCCGCCGGGCGCCGGTTCTCCCAACTGCAGGCCGACGAAGTCGGTGACGACGACGTCGACGGGTTCCTCCGCTCTGTGCTGGTGCTGCGCCAGGGCGGGATCTCGCACGGCGCGCTGAGCCCCGAAACCGTGCTCATCACGGCGCACGGTCCACTGCTGCGCGATTTCCGACGCGCCTCGTCGTCGGCGCCAACCATGCGCATCGATCGCGACCTGGCCGCAGCGGTGGCCACCGCGGCGGTCGTGGTCGGCGTCGATCGGGCCGTATCGTCGACCTGTCGGGTGCTCGACACCGAGACCATCGAGGCCGTGCTCACCCGGCTCCAGCGTTCTGCACTCGAACCCGAGACCGAGCGCATGGCCCGGTCTCACAAGGGCCTGCTCAAGACGCTGCGCGAGTCCCTCGCCACCGCAGCCGGTGTCGAGGTCCCGAAGCTGGTCGAGGCGAAGCGGATCAGCTGGCCCAACCTGCTGATGGTCGTGGGCAGCCTGGTCGGCCTGTGGCTGATCATCGGCGTCCTCACCGACGTCTCGGGCTCACTCAGCGTCATCCGGGGTGCCAGTTGGGGTTGGGTCGCCGCCGCATTCGTCCTGGCACAGCTCCCCGTGGTCACCGGCGCGTGGGCTCTCACTGGCGCCGTCATCGGCCCGCTGCCCTTCGGGCGTTGTGTGGCGCTTGAGACTTCCAACCTGTTCACCTCGTTCGTCGGTGGTGACGCCGCTGTCTTCGGTGTGCGCGTGCGGTTCTTCCAACGACAGGGGCTGGACGCGCCGGCCGCCATCAGCTCGGGCGCCATCGCCGGGAGCGCGAGCTGGGTCGTAAAGGGCGTCCTGTTCCTCGTCTGTCTCCCCTTCGCGGTCGGTGACTTCCACAAACCGACATCGAACGACGGCGGTGGGCACCAGGGCATCGTCTGGATCGTCCTCATCGCCGTCCTGGCCATTGCGGCCCTGCTGGCGGTGGTGACCCTCGTGCCCCGCGTCCGGCGGCTGGCGACGGAGAAGGCCCGGCCCCACCTCGCCACGATCTGGAAGGACGTCAAGGCCATCGCGGTGGAGCCGCGGAAGATCGCCTACGTGGTGGGCGGGTCACTGGGCAGCCAGGTCCTCATCGCCCTCTGCCTCGGGGCGTCCTTGCACGCGGTGGGCGAACACGCCAACTTCGCCACCATCATTGTGGTGCTGACGCTGGCCTCCATGATCGGCGGCGCCGCCCCGGTACCCGGCGGAGCCGGCGTCATTGAGGTGGGGCTGATCGCCGGCCTCACCGCGGCGGGCATTCCGCAGAATCAAGCCGTGGCAGCCGTCTTCATCGAACGGCTCTGCACGGCCTATCTGCCCCCGATCTGGGGTTGGGCCACGTTGTTCTGGATGCGCCGCAGCGACTACGTCTGAATGGGTAGTCAGCTCGTCCAGCCGTCGGTGGCAGGGCTCGTGGTCGCGGTGCCCGTGCCGCCGCCCGTGGCGGTGATGCCCGTCAACGACGGCATGGAGAAGTAGGTGTCGGCGCAGGCCAGCGGCGCGGACGAGCCCATGGCCGCGCCGTTGGTCAAGGTGACGGTGAGCGGGTTGTTGGCCTTGCCACTGGCCGCCACGGTGAGCGGCGTCGTCAGCGTGTGGCTACTGCCACTCGTCGTCGTGGAGAAATTCCACGCCACAAGGCTCGGTGTCGAGGCCACGCAACCAGCCTGCGTTGTGCTCAAGGCACTCGTCGTGTAGCCGGTGGCGTAGGTGGTGCTCGTCGGCAGCTGCATCGCGGTGATGGTCACGGGGTAGGGATTGCCGTTGCTGATCGTCACCACGACGTCGCCGGTCCCACCCGGGTAGAGCAGGTTGGTCGCGGCGGGGCTGGCCACCGCGCTGATGGTCACGTTGGAGATGGTGGCCGACTGGGCTTCACCCGAGGAGTTGCTCGTCAACCCGACGACCCAGTTCGTCGTCGCGTACGCCGCGCCTCCCGCCAGCAGCGCGCCGAGAACGATGGCGATGCCTTTGGTGAACCAGGAGAGCCGCCGCCCCGTCGCATTCGCCACTGCTTCTTGCTCCGTCTTGCTCGCCCGCGCTGCATCCGACGCCCACAAGCGTTGCAGAAATCAGCCTGGGAACGAACTGAGTGCGGCCGCAACCGCTGCACTACGGCACCACCACAGGTTGACCACGGACGGCATCACCGCCGGCAAACACGGTATGCGGCATCGACACAGCGCGGCATCGACACAGCGCGGCATCGACACCACGTCGCTCAGGCGGCGAAGGGCATCTTCATGACCTCGGCGAGATTGCCGCCCATGACCTTCGCTATGTCGTCGTGGGACAGGCCCTCGAGCTCGTCGACGTAGGACAGTGGCTCAGACATCCCCTCAATATGCGGGTAGTCCGACCCGAACACAACACGGTCCACACCGACCAGGTCGATGAGGCCGCGCGGGTCCTCCTCGTGGAAGGGGTGGATCCAGATGTTCCGCTTGAGCACCATGATCGGGTCCTCGGCGAACAGCGCCGGCTCGTGCTCGTAGGAGCGATTCAGGGCATCGATGAGCGGACGCACCCATGCCGCGCCGTTCTCCACGGGCAGGATGCGCAACGTCGGGAACCGATTCAACAGGCCGTGCCCGATCAGTGACGCCACGGTGTCGAAGATGCCCCGACCCTGCGTGTGCGCGATGTTCATGAAGGCGGACTGGCCGGCGAACGGGAGGTGCTCGCCGCCGAAGTTGCCCTCCCACTGGTTGTAGTAGCGGGTGAGGCCGTCGTCGGACGCGTGCATGCCGACCGTGATGTCGAGCTCGGTCACCCGCTGCCAGAAGGGGTCGAATTCAGGGAGAGCGAACGACCGGTAGCCGCGGTAGCCGGGAACGGGAGCAGGCCGGATGAGAATGAGCTTGGCCCCTCGCTCGGTCACCCATTCGAGCTCCTCGATCGCCTTCTCGACGATCGGCAGCGTGATGACCGGGGACGCGAAGATCCGGCCCTCGTAGTTGAAGGTCCAGTGCTCGTGCATCCACTCGTTCAGCGCGTGCACGACAATGTGCGTGGCGATGGGGTCGTCGGCGAGGCGCTCCTCGAGAAGACTCGCCAGCGTCGGCCACATGAGGGCGCGGTCGAGCCCGAGCTCGTCCATAAGGGCGAGGCGCGGCGCGGGCGAGAAGAACGCTTCGGGCGAGCGGATCGGCTCTCCCATGAGCTCGCGGCGGGTCTTGCCCTCCGGATTGCCGTGCTTGAAGAGCTCCTCCGATGCGCCGGGTCGGCCGACCACGTTGAACGTGGGGTTCGGGATGTACTCGGAGATGACGTTGCGCACCGCGATCTTGGTGCGTCCGTTGACCTCGACGTACTTGATCAGCCCCGAGTACTGGGGCGGCAGGAACTTCGTGAAGGCGTCCGTCGTCTCATACATGTGGTTGTCGGCGTCGAAGACGGGAAAATCGACAATGGGCTTTGGCATGGCCACCTCCGAGATGACGTGGACCGCGGCGCCGACGCTCGGGGGACGGCGTGCAGACCGTTTTCAACTTCGACGTCAATATTACAGGACAATGCCCGCGGGCACAACGGGAGACGGTGGCACCAGGCAGCCGTCCCTGCAAAGCTTTGCATCGATGCTCCACCAGGACCGCCTGCTTCCGGCCGACCCCGGCGTTCGCCGGATCGCCCGTGCACTGTACGAGGGGACGAAGGCGCTTCCCATCGTGAGCCCCCATGGCCACTGCGACCCGGCACGGTTCGCCGACGACAGCGCCCTCGACAGCCCTGCAACCGAGCTTGTGACCAAGGACCACTACGTCCTGCGCATGCTCTACAGCCAGGGCGTGCCCCTCGAGGCGCTGGGGGTGCAACCGCTCGACGGCGCGCCGGTGGTCATCGACGGACGGCAAATTTGGCGCGAGCTGGCGGCGCACATCACGCTCTTTCGGGGCACGCCGTCGAAACTCTGGCTCGATCACACGCTGCAAGAGGTATTCGGCGTGGAGGACCGGCTCGACGCGAAGAACGCCGACGTCGTGTACGACGAGATCTCGGCCCGACTGACGCAAGCGGACTTCCGGCCGCGTGCACTCTTCGAGCGCTTTGGGATCGAGTTTCTGGCCACGACCGATGGCGCTCTCGACCCGCTCGCGTCGCACGCTGTGCTCCGCCAGTCCGGTTGGTCGGGACGCGTCCTGCCCACCTTCCGCCCTGACGACGTGGTCGACCCCGACCGGCCCGGCTTCCAGGCCCGCGTCGCTGCACTGGGCGAACTCACTGGCACGGACACGTTCAGCTGGGCCGGCTATCTCGACGCGCTACGGAGCCGGCGCGCCGCCTTCGTCGCGGCAGGGGCGACCGCCTCGGACCACGGGCATCCCACTCCGGCCACGGCCGACCTGTCCCCTCGGGACGCAGCAGATCTGTTTGCGCGGATCACGGCCGGAAAGGGAAAGCCGGGTGACTCCGAACAGTTCCGCGGCCAGATGTTGGTCGAGATGGCAGCCATGAGCCTCGACGACGGGCTTGTGCTGCAGATCCATGCCGGGGCGTGGCGGGATCACAATCCCACCGTGGCGGCCCGTTTCGGCCCGGACCAGGGCGCCGACATCCCCACAAGGGCCGACTACGTGGGTGGCCTCAAGCCGCTGCTCGACCGGTTCGGGAACGAGCCCGGACTGACCGTTGTGGTGTACACGCTCGACGAATCCACCTACGGCCGCGAGCTGGCGCCCCTCGCCGGCCACTACCCGGCGCTGCGCCTCGGGCCGCCATGGTGGTTCTTCGACAGCCCGGAAGGCATCCGGCGGTTTTATCGGTCGGTCGTCGAAACGGCAGGGTTCGCCAACACCGTGGGGTTCAACGACGATGCCCGATCCCTCTTGAGCATCCCCGCCCGCCACGACGTGGCCCGGCGGTTGCAAGCCGGGTACCTGGCGGGGCTCGTGGCCGAGCACCGCCTGCAGGAAGAGGAGGCGGTCGAGACCGCCCAAGACATCGCCTACAACCTGGCGCGCCAGGCCTTTAGGGTCTGAGGGTGAAGACCGTGGTGCTGGTGGGCCTGATGGGGTCGGGAAAGTCGACGGTGGGCGCGCTCGTGGCGCAGCGCTCCGGACGGGCGCTCGTGGACGTGGACACCGTCATCACGGAGCGCATGAGCAAGACCGTACGGGAGCTCTGGGAAGCGGGTGGCGAAGCTGCCTATCGCTACCTCGAATCGGAGGTGGTGCTCGAGACCCTGCGGGAGGACACTCCGACGGTGCTGGCCGCGCCGGGAGGGGTGGTGCTCGATCCCCTCGTACGCGCCGCCCTGGCCGACAGTCTCGTCGTCTGGCTCCGAACGAGCCCGTCGACGTTGGCCGGACGGGTCCGCCCGGGCGATCACCGCCCGCTTCTCGAAGACCGACCGGCCCAGACCTTCGCCGCCATGGCCGAGATGCGTTCCGAGCTCTATCGGCAGGTGGCCACCGCGATCATCGACACCGACGGCCGCGCCCCGGAATCCATCGCGGACGAGGTGCTGGGACTGCTGCCCCCTCACCCGGACCACGGCTAGCCAACCTAACGGGGACACAGCATGCTGCGACCACAGGACACCGTCACGCGCGAGACCAAGCGGCTCGACGGCATCTGGAACTTCACAGCCGACACGGCCGGAGTGGGCCATGCCGAAAGCTGGTGGCGCGCCGCGCTCCCTGACGCCCGACGGATGCCGGTACCGAGCAGCTTCAACGATGTCCTGGTGGACGGCGCGCTGCACGATCACGTCGGAGACGTCTGGTATCAGCACCAGGTCTACATCCCGCGCGGTTGGGCCGGACAGCGCATCGTGCTGCGGTTCGACGCGGCCACCCACCGCGCCACGGTGTGGCTCGGGGACAGCTGTGTACTGGCGCACGAGGGCGGCTACACCCCGTTCGAATCAGACGTGACCGCCTTCGTGACACCGGGCGAACAGACCCGCCTCACGGTCGCCGTCAACAACGAGCTCTCGTGGCAGTCCCTTCCCCCAGGCGTGGTCGAGGTGTTGCCCGACGGAACCCGGCGGCAGCGCCAGTACCACGACTTCTTCAACTACGCCGGGCTCCACCGCAGCGTCTGGCTCTACACGACCCCACGGGCCCGGATCGACGACGTCACCGTGGTGACCGACCTCGAGGCGGAGACGGGATTGGTCCGCTATGCGGTAGCGGTGGCCGACGCCGACGCCGACGCAGCGAGCGTCCGCGTGCGCCTCCGTGACGCCCGAGGCGACGAGGTCGCCTCCGCTCCGGGTACCGACGGTGTTCTGCGCGTGCCGCACCCCGAGCTCTGGGGGCCGGGCCACGGCTACCTCTACGCGCTCGAAGCCGAATTGGTCGATGACGACATCGTCGTCGACAGCTACGTGCTACCGGTCGGCAT